>Ga0189290_100023_pt1 | contig 212679 bp, 217 predicted proteins | sample UW140minimetaG_FD_130318 | JGI IMG/M metagenome (GOLD analysis project Ga0189290, IMG submission 130318) | Marine microbial communities from the Costa Rica Dome - UW140 mini metaG | ecosystem: Environmental > Aquatic > Marine > Oceanic > Photic zone | place: Costa Rica: the Eastern Pacific... | reverse complement strand
TCTGTCGACCCTGCGGGGTCATTTGGACAAGGCAGACAGCAGACCCGTGTGCGGGAGGCCCCTAACCCCTGCTCTTGAATACATATCCGGTTTAACCGGTCTCCCGCATGCCTCTCACTCCAGATCGCGAGATCGTGGAGGTCTTGGTGTTTCCCCTCCCCCGCTACGCGGGACCTCCCCCTGGCGGGGGAGGAAAAGCACCAACCTCCGACGCCAAAAGCGTCGCAAGCGCGACCGCGCGCCGGCGCTCATGCGCCGCCCCATCGGAGGTGTGAGCAAAGCGAATTGCCGTGAGATCGAAAACCACGTCGCAAGCGCGACCGCGCGTCGGGCGGTCAGGCCGCCCCATCGGAGGTGTGAGATCAAACAACCGCGAGATCAAAAAAGAAAAAGCCGCTCCCTTTCGGGAACGGCCTTTTCTTGACTTACTATAGGTCCTGGCGACCCTAGCGACGTCCGCCACGACGGCCGACAAGGCCTTCGCGCTGGGCGCGTTTGCGAGCGAGCTTGCGCGCACGGCGAATAGCTTCAGCCTTCTGGCGAGCCTTTTTCTCCGACGGCTTCTCGAAATGATTCCGGCGCTTCATCTCACGGAAGGTACCCTCCCGCTGCATCTTCTTTTTCAGCGCGCGGAGCGCTTGCTCCACATTATTGTCGCGCACAACGATCTGTACGATGGCTCTCTCTCCATTAATTAGGATGCGAGGACCCTCCCCACATCGCTGGTTCGCCAGAGGCGCGGCAGATAGCAGAGCTGCGACGCTGTGTCCACAGTGCTGTGACATCTAGGACGGATGACCTTGCAGCAAAGATGACGTAGACAAGGCGCATGACACGTTCTTCCGACACCGCTTCAGACCTTCACCATATCACAAGAGACGCGATTTTGCAGTCTGCACTGGGGATTGCAGCTTTTGACGGCTGGACGGCCGACAGTTTTGCGGCCGCTGTAAAAGAATCCGGCGTCGATGCAGGATTGGCACACCTGGCCTGTCCGCGCGAAGAACTCGACCTGATCATTCACTGGTCCAACCAGATGGATGCGCAGGCGGAAAAGGCGATTCTCGACAAGGACATCGCGGACATGAAAGTGCGCGACCGGGTGACGTTCTGCGTGCTGGCCCGGCTGGAAGCCATCGGCCCGAACGAGGAAGCCGCTCGTCGCGCGCGTGCGCGCCTGTTGCTGCCGGACGCCGTCACCGAGAGCGCCAGCCTGGTCTGGAACAGCTGTGACACGGTGTGGCGGGCGATCGGCGATCAGTCGACCGATTTCAACTTCTATTCCAAACGCGCCATCCTGTCCGGCGTTTATGGCTCGACGCTCAGTGTGTGGCTGGGTGAGAGTGATCCGGAAAAACCGCGCGCGCGGGAATTCCTCGATCACCGCATCGAGAATGTGATGCAGTTCGAGAAGGCCAAGTGGCAGTTCCGCAAGGCCACCGCCAACCTGCCCGATCTCAGCTCCATCCTCGGCAAGATGCGCTACGGTTTCGGCCCGCGGGTCTGACCGGGAGCAACCCCACAAAATGTGTGCGCTTAGCCGCCGCGCGACGGCGTGACATAGCGATTCCGGCGCTCTGATTTCCTAGATTGTCAGCATGACATTGCCCGACAAGGAGGGCCAGATGCATACCGGAAACCGGGGTCGGACCCACGACCTGGACTATCACCTCAAACCGCAGGGCCTGGGCGATCACATCGCGCTGGGTTTTGTAAAGATGTTGCGCTTTTTCGCCGACACGTTTTTCGCCAAGCGATACGGCCACCGGGCCGTGGTGCTGGAGACGGTCGCGGCCGTACCGGGCATGGTGGGTGGCCTGTTGCAGCATCTCAAGGCGCTGCGCCGGATCCGTGATGATGAGGGTTGGATCCGCACGCTGCTCGACGAGGCCGAGAATGAGCGCATGCACCTGATGACCTTCATCGAGATCGCCAAGCCGACCCTGTTCGAGCGACTGGTCATCATGATCACCCAGGCGATTTTCTATAACGCCTATTTCTTTCTCTATCTGTTCGCGCCACGCACCGCCCATCGCGTGGTCGGCTATTTCGAGGAAGAGGCCGTGATCAGCTACACGGCCTATCTGGACGAGATTGATGCTGGCCGCCACGACAATGTTCCGGCACAGGAGATCGCGATCAATTACTGGAACCTGCCGGCCGATGCCCGCCTGCGTGATGTCGTCATCGCCGTGCGCGCCGACGAGGCCGAACACCGCGATGTCAATCACGGCTTTGCCGACGCGCTGGGCCGCAAGCCGCGAACTGCCGCGGCTTGAACCCGGAGCTGGCAATTCCGATATCTCCCCTGCCAGCCAGGGGAGATATCCATGCAGCTTGTCGCCACACCCGCCTCACACTTCGCCCGCAAGGTGCGTCTCCTGCTCGACCATTACGGTCTGGCCTATGAGTTCATCGATGCCGGCAATGTGGCCGATTTCTCCGAAGACAAGTTTGCCGGCAATCCGCTGATGCTGGTGCCGGTGCTCAATGACGGTGATCTGACGATCTATGACAGCGATCACATCGCCGCCTATCTGGTACGCAAACATGACCCGGCCGACCGCTATGGTGTGTTGACCAGTGATGTACGCCAGCTCAATGCCCGCGCCGTGCTGAACGGTATGATGACCGCGGAAACGAGGCTTGTGCTCGGGGCAAGAACCGGGCTGAAAACCGAGAACCATCCCTTCTTCGACAAATCCCGCGCCGTCTTTGCCAAGGGCTTTGAATGGCTGGACGCCAATATCGACCTCTTCAACGCCGAGACGCCGCGTTATCTCGACTTCCACCTGATCTCGTCCTTCGATCATATGGAATGTTACGGCCTCGCCACGCCGGACCAGCCTGCACTGCAGAGGCTGCGCGACCGTTTACGGGCCCACGACACTATCGCCGCCTCGGCGCCGCCAGCACCGGTCGTTTATGCCTGATGCCAGCGCGGTGAGTGGAAATAGGCGACCTGTGCCTTCACCTTGACCAGTTCGCGCTCTGGCCAGCGCATCGCCGTCAGATGCCCGCCGAAACAACAGCCTGTGTCTATACAGATGACATTGTTGAGTTCACGCACATCCGGCTCGGCAACATGACCGTGGACGACTGTGCGTTTGCCCGAATACTCCGCGGCCCAGTTCAGGCGCACCGGCAGCCCGTATTGATCTCGATCCTTGGCGACCTTGCCAAACATGGCGAAGGACCGCTCTTCGCCGCTGAACCGGCCGTGGAACTTCTCGGCAAGTCCAGCGTGCGCGACCAGTAACTCCCCCTTGTCGAGGATGAGATGCGTGGGCAGGCGGCGAATGAAATCGCGACACTCGGCCTTGAAGGCCGCATCTTCGCTGGCGAACTGTTCGACCGTTTCCTCGATCCCGTGCGACATGCGCACAGTCTTGCCATCGAGCCAGCGACGGAACTTGTCATCATGATTGCCAACCACCGCCAGCGCATCGCCGCGTTTGACCATGCCCATGACAAGGCGCATCACATCCGGCGATCGCGGCCCGCGATCGACCATGTCGCCCAGGAAAACCGGCTTGCGTCCCCCGGGGTGCGAAACGTCATACGAACGGCGGCCTTCCGGTCCGTGGAAGGCAAGCCGATAGCCCAGTTTTTCCAACAGCTTCTCGGTTTCAGCCGCACAGCCGTGAATATCCCCGATCAGGTCGAAGGGGCCGCAATCATGTCGAAACCGGTTGGGAGATATGTCTGCCATCACGCTCTTATACGCCGGGTGACGCGGGAATGCGCGTTTCATCCGCTGCCCGATCAGCTTAACAAAGCCTTACCCGAAGCTGTCATACAATATTACCGGTCACCGTGAGTTGCATCACGTGATTGTTCACGAATTCGGGCCATATCTCTCCCGCACACAGACGAGAGGTCCTGAATTCATGGCGATCAGCGAGTCAACAAATCCGGAAGAACGTCGCGGTGGAGCCCGCATCCAGATGCAGATCCTGGGTAGCTTCGTGACCGATGCGATCGGCGCCACGGCCTGCGAGATTTGTGACCTGGCGCCAGGCGGTATCCGCCTCTCAGCCACGCGCCAGCCCGCCAAGAATGACCGTATCGGCCTCAACATCCCGGCTCTGGGACGTTTTGTGGGCAAGGTAGTCTGGGTTGATGGCATTGAGTTTGGCGTCCAGTTCACCGGCTCAGCGGGTGCGCGCGCCCTCGCCAATGAACTGTCCACCCGTCGCAGCCTGGAACGCATGAACATCACCCTGCGCAAGGATGGCCAGGCCCCTACGCTGACTCTCAGTCGCGAGAATGGCGAGAGCTCTGAAGTCACCCTGCAAAAACTCACGGTGGAGGGCGCCAGTTTCACGGCCGACACCCTGCCCGAGGTCGACGAGACCGTCACCATTTGCGACATGCCGGCGACCGTCATGAAAGTCGTGAATGACCGCTTTGCAGTCCGCTTCCACCCGCCCCGCGAAGCAGCGCTGGACTAGCCCCTACAACCGCCCCAGACGATTGATGTGGCCCATCTTGCGGCCCGGCTTGGTGGTGCGCTTGCCATAAAGATGCAGGCGGACTTCGGGATCTGCAGAGAGCGCCTGCCAGTCATCCGCGTCATGACCGATCAGATTGGTCATCACCGCTGACGAGTGCGGGCGGGCATCGCCCAGCGGCCAGCCGGCCACGGCGCGCATATGCTGTTCGAACTGCGAACAGGCACAGGCGTCTTGGGTCCAGTGACCCGTATTATGCACACGCGGCGCGATTTCATTGACCAGAAGCTCGCCGCTTTCCAGCTCGAACAGCTCGACAGCGAACACGCCGACATGATCGAGACCGCCGCCGATGGCGCTGGCGATCTCCTCGGCCCGGGCCAGCGTCGCCGCCGGCAGATTCGGCGCCGGAGCCGTTGTGGTTTTCAGGATTCCGTCGCCATGCACATTCTCGCCCAGCGGATAGGCCCGGACCTCGCCGTCCAGGCTGCGGGCGGCAACGACGGAAAGCTCGCGCACAAAGGCGGCCGCGCTTTCCAGAATGGCTGGCTGTTCACCGATCGCTTTCCAGGCGTGTTCGATATCATCATGAGAGCGGATCCAGGCCTGGCCCTTGCCGTCATAACCGAAACGCCGGGTCTTGAGCACGGAGGGCGTGCCGATCAGGGCAACCGCTTCCATCAGCTCGGTCAGATCACCCACCGGTGCAAATGGCACAGTCGCGACACCGGCCTCGTTGATGAAGGTTTTCTCGATCACCCGGTCCTGGGTCAGCTCCAGCGAGCACGCGCCTGGGCGCAATTGCGAAACACGCGCGGCGATTTCGACGGCTGACACCGGGACGTTCTCGAATTCATAGGTGATGGCGTCGCAGCGATCAGCAAAGCCCTCGACGGCGCCTTCATCCGACCACGGCGCAGCCCAGGCACGGGCGGCGACACGCGAGGCCGGGCATTCCGGCTCGGGATCGAAGATATGGATGTCAAAACCCAGCTCTGCGCCGGCAACAGCGAGCATGCGGCCCAGCTGCCCCCCGCCAAGAATTCCAATAACCGATCCGGGAGCGAGAGGCGCGTGGCTCATGCGTGTCTAGTCCTTGACGCTTTCAACGACACTGTCCGTCTGGGCCTGGCGCCAGGCATCGAGACGTGCGGCAAGATCCGCATCGGACAGGGAGAGGATGGAGGCGGCCAGCAGACCGGCATTCTTGGCCCCGGCATCGCCAATCGCCAGCGTACCGACAGGAATACCGCCCGGCATCTGAACGATGGAGAGCAGGCTGTCCTTGCCACTCAGGGCCTTTGACTTCACGGGCACCCCCAATACCGGCAGAGACGTCATCGAGGCGACCATGCCCGGCAGGTGTGCAGCGCCACCGGCACCGGCAATGATGACCTTGATGCCTTCATCCCGCGCGGACTTGGAAAACTCGACCAGGCGATCCGGTGTGCGGTGCGCCGAGACGACCTTTGACGCATAAGCCACGCCCAGCTCGTCGAGCACGGCAGCGGCTCTTTCCATGGTTGGCCAGTCGGAGCGCGAGCCCATGACAATGGCCACGTCGGGGTGCTGGGAATTGGCGGGCGAAATGTCGCTCATCTTGCTTCCTGCCTTGAAAAGGAAGCGCGCGACCATAGCTGCACCGGCGGCAAGGTCAAGAGTCGTGATTGTATCGTCTTCGACTCGGGGAATCCTGCCCTGCTTGAGGTTTTCTTAACCTCGAATGCCGAGCCTGATTTTGGAAAAGAATCACCAGGAGCGCGCGATGCGCATTGGACCGGTAAATACGCCCCAGTCGGTGACGCGAACAAGCAAGACGAAGAGCACCTCATCCGCCTCGTCCTCGACAGGCGGTGCAGCGGCCCCGCGTGACGCCGCGTCCATCATGGGTGTGCCGGAAGCCGAGCTGACGCCGAATGTCCAGCGCGCCCTGCTTTCGCTGATGGGCGAAGTGGATCAGCTGCGCAAGGAGACGGAACGCCTGCGCGGCCGGGTGCGCGAGCTGGAAAGCCTGGCCGATCACGACGTCATGCTACCGGTCCTCAACCGTCGCGCCTTCCTGCGCGAGGTCAGCCGGGCCCTGGCCCTGGCCGAACGCCATAATGCACCGTCAGCACTGGTCTTTATCGATCTCAACGGCTTCAAGGCGGTCAATGACACCTATGGCCATGCCGCTGGCGATGCCGCCCTTCACCATGTTTCCGCCCTGTTGAGCGCACATGTGCGTGAAACCGACTCGGTGGGTCGTCTCGGTGGTGACGAGTTTGGCGTGGTCCTGACCCTGACCGGACCGGAAGGCGCTGAAGCCAAGGCGCAGGAACTGGTCGATCTCATCGACGCGTCCCCCTTTGAGTACGCCGGGCGCCAGCTCAAAGTCGGTGCCGCCTGGGGCACGCAGCCGCTTGTCGGAGGCCGCAATGCGGATGAGGCGCTGGCAGAGGCCGATGCCGCCATGTATGCGCGCAAACAGGCTCAAAAATCCGAAGACGACCAGCAACAGGCTGGATAATCAGGCGATAATGTCCGGAGTAATCTGGTCGACGACCTTGCTGATCTCGTCCTTGAGCCTCAGCTTTTCCTTTTTCATGCGCGCAAATTTCAACTGGTCGATGACGCCGTTTTCAGCGAGCGCATCCACTTCGGCGTTCAACGCCTCGTGCTCTTCCTTCAGCGTTTCCAGCTGAGCCAGCAGATCTGCCTGGTCGAGGGATTCTCCGTCCATTCGTGACCGGTCTCTTCAGTTGAATTGATACCATGCATTCGAACGCAAACTCAGTCCTCATTGCGTTCGGCGGAAGCTGACAATCTAACCCGTTTCCAGGCGCAAATAAACGTCTGGCGAGCAAGATTCAAAGAATTCTATATCACTGCCGCCCGACTAGCCCCTGCGACCCTTCTCGAGGTCCTCGCCCCACCGCCGGGTGTCCTGCCAGTCCAGGTCAAACAGGTCGAGTGCGCGCCCGACCGACTGATCGACCAGATCTTCGATGGATTTGGGGTTGGTATAGAAGGCTGGCAAAGGGGGACAGATGATCGCCCCCATCTCGGTCAGTCTTTCCATCGTCCGGATGTGACCGAGGTGGTAGGGGGTTTCACGGACCATCAATACCAGCCGGCGCCTTTCCTTGAGGACGACATCCGCTGCCCGTGTCAGCAAGCTTGAGGTCACGCCGGCGGCGATCTCCGACATGGTGCGAACCGAACAGGGGGCGATCAGCATGCCCATTGTCCGGAAGGAACCTGACGCGATCGACGCACCGACATCCGGCATTTTGTAGACCTGATCCGCCATGCCGCGGAATTCCGCGATCGAGGAATCAGTCTCGTAATTCAATGTCATTTCGGCCGCCTTGGACGCGACCAGGTGCGTTTCAACATTCAGTTCACGGAGAATCTGAAGCGCCCGCATGCCGTATATGATGCCCGAGGCGCCGGAAACACCGACGATAAGTCTTTGAGTCTTCATTCTTCCTCAACCGCGAAACGTTTCGTGAATAGACAGAATGTCAGAGTTTGCTTTCAATAATCGGGTTCCACTTCAGTAGAGGGAGACAACTCCATGCCAATCGACGCCCGCATCCGTGAGCTCGACGCTCGACATTCGCGTCTTGATGCCCAGATCGACGAGGTTAAACGACATCCGTCCGCGGACTCGCTAGAGGTGGCCAATCTAAAGAAGGAGAAACTCCGAATAAAGGAGCAGATCGAGTCACTCCGACGAACAGAATTAACAAGCATGGCGAATTAGTGAGAATTGGGCGGCTTTCAGGTCGCCCTTTTTCTTGGTTAGATATCAATTGCAAGACATAGGGCGCAAGCCGGAGATATAAATGAGACAACTCGCCACCCTCCTCCTCCTTTCCGTTTGGCTGATACCAGCAGCACAGGCACAACAGGTTGAAGACACCTGCATGGCCGCGCTGCAGGCGGCGGACAGTGCCGAATATGATTCGGCGATCGAGGGATTTGAGGCCTGCCTGGCGAGTGAGGAGCTTACGCCCGACCAAGAGGTCATGATCTATGCCGAGCTGGGTTCGGTGCATCTGGCGCGAGAGGATTACGAAGCCGCCTTGCAGGCTTACGCCTTCACCTTTGCCATTGCCGAGACCCAGGGGGCCGAGATTTCTCACCCCATGATTTACCGCAATCGCGGGATCGCGCTGGGCCAGACACAAGCCTTCGAGCGCGCCTTGAGAGATCTCTACCGGGCCCAGTCCATGCTGGGCGATGACCCGCTGACCCTGATCAATATCGGCTGGATCTACGGTCAGCTGGAACGCCATGAAGACGCAGTTGTGATCTATGACCGGCTGGTTCGTACCGAACCGGACTGGTCCGGTGCCTGGTTGAACCGGTCCGCCGCATTCCTGGAAATCGGCATGATCAGTGAAGCGGTCTCGGATGCCCGGCGCGCCGTGGAAATCGAACCCGAAAACGGGTCGACCCTGAACATGCTGTGCTGGACGCTGATCCAGGATGATCGCGCGGAAACAGCGCTCCCGCTTTGCCGCCAGGCTGTCGAGCTGGAGCCGGATAGCGGGCACATCGTGCATTCACTGGCCGCCGCACTGGAGGCCACCGGCGAAACGCGACGTGCGCGTCGTCTCTATGCCCAGGCCCACCGAATGGAACCGGATGATCCGGAGATCACCGCCGACTATGAACGCACCCAGCGCCCCTGATCCCGAGCGCAATTGAGATTGCGCTCCCGGCCCGGGTGTGCCAGTTCATCGCGCTCGTTGATTTTGCCCCTTCAAGAGGACCTCAAGCATGGCAGCCACGGATCGCGTCGCGATTATCACCGGCGGAGCAAATGGTATCGGCAAGGCTTGTGCCCGCCGTCTCAGCGAAGACGGCTGTAATGTCGTGATTGCAGACATGGACTCAAACGCCGGCGAGGCGCTCGCGGAGGAGCTGGGCTCGGACAAGGGCAAGGCCCTGTTCGTCCAGTGTGATGTCTCTGACCGGCTGGCCGTCAACAACCTGCTTTCCGAGACGCGCTCCAGCTTCGACCGGCTGGATATCCTGGTGAATAATGCCGGTGTCGTGGCCGGAGGCGATATCCTCAGCCTCTCCGAAGCCGATTTCGACAAGGTGATGGGCGTGAACCTCAAGGGTGCGTTTCTTGTCGCCCGTGAAGCCGCGCGCCAGATGGTTGATCAGATCGAGACCGACGAGGAACGGGCCGATGATGTGCGTCGTCGCTATGCCATCATCAACATGACATCGGTCAATGCGGTCATGGCCATTCCGGACCAGCTGGCCTATTGCGCCACCAAGGGGGCGCTGACCCAGATGACCAAGTCCATGGCGCTGGCACTGGCGAAGTACGGTATCCGGGTCAATGCGATCGGCCCGGGCAGTATCAATACCGATGTGCTCAAGGCGGTGAATGACAATCCCGAGGCGATGGACAAGATCATGTCCCGCACGCCGCTGGGCCGGATCGGGGATCCCGACGAGATTGCCTCGATCGCCTCTTTCCTGGCGTCGAAGGATGCCAGTTACATGACCGGCACGACGCTTTATGCAGACGGTGGCCGGATGGCCATGAACTACACCGTCCCCAAGGACTGACACAAAAAAGGCCGCCCACCGGGCGGCCTTCTTGTTTGCATGCGGCGATCACTAGTCGTCGCTGGAACCAGACCCACCGAACAGGGTTTCCAGATTGATCTCGCCGGTCGGCAGATCATCATTTTCCGGTGTCTCGAGCTCATCCGTCGGCTTGAGCGTATCGGCCAGCAGTTCCGGATTTTCTTCTTCGATCTTCTTGCGGCGGGCCGAGGCCTTCTTCACCTGCTCATCAAGATCGATTTGCGTGCACAGGCCCAGCGAGACCGGGTCGGTCGGCTTGATGTTCGCCGCATTCCAGTGCGTACGCTCGCGAACAGCCTGGATGGTCGTCTTGGTCGTGCCGATCAGCTTGGAGATCTGGGCATCGGCCAGTTCCGGGTGGTTGCGAACCAGCCAGGCAATGGCGTCCGGACGATTCTGACGACGCGACAGCGGCGTATAGCGCGGGCCGCGGCGCTTGGACGGCTGATGCAGATCCGCATATTTCGGCTTCACGACCGACATCCGGTAATCGGAATTGTCTTCTGCCTTGGCGATTTCTTCCCGCGTCAGCTGACCATTGGAAACCGGGTCAGCGCCACGTACGCCGGTCGCGACGTCGCCGTCAGCAATACCTTTGACTTCCAGCGGGTGCAGGCCGCAAAAGTCGGCAATCTGATCAAAGGTCAGGGACGTATTGTCGACGAGCCATACCGCTGTGGCTTTCGGCATCAGAATTTCAGTCATGCCAGTTTTGCTCCCTGGAAAATAAAAAAAGCCCGACACGGCGGCCGGGCTTGGGCTTCCGACGCTTCACCGAGAGCAAGCTCCAGCGAAGCGATTTGCACCCCATATAGCTCAGCTCGCGAGACCTGCAAAGCACTTCGCTGAATACATTATCACGGAATCAGCAGGATCTTGCCGGAGTGCTTGCCGCCATCCAGTCGTTGATGTGCCGAGCGGACATCGTCCAGGGCAAACCGGCTGTCGATAACAGGCTTGAGACGTCCCGCCTCGATCCATGGCCAGACACGGGCGCGGATGGCCTCGGCCAGACGCGCCTTCTCACTGTCCGGACGCGCCCGCAGTGTCGACCCCGTCAGGGTCAGGCGTTTCAACATGACCCGCATCAGGTCGATCTCGCACCGGCTGCCCTGCAGAAAGGCAATCGACACCATGCGACCGCCCTGTTGCAGGATGTTGATATTCTTCTGCACATAGGGCCCGCCCGCCATGTCGAGCACAACGTCGACACCGCCCTCGTCCTGGCAAACAGCCTCGAAATCCTGTTCGCGATAATTGATCGCAACGTCCGCGCCCAGCTCCCGGCAAAGCGAGCATTTATCCTTGGTGCCGGCGGTCGCGATGACCCGGGCGCCGTACGCCTTGGCCATCTGGATCGCGGTTGTTCCAATACCGCTCGTCCCGCCATGAACCAGAAACGTCTCGCCCGGGGCGAGTGCACCGCTTTCGAACACATTCGCCCATACGGTGAAGACGGTTTCAGGCAAACCTGCTGAATCTTCCAGGTCCAGACCTGCGGGTTTGGGCAAGGCCGCGCCAGCCTTGGCGATCACATAGTCGGAATATCCGCCGCCAGAGACCAGGGCACAGACCTCATCTCCCGTGCGGAATGTGGTTACCTCCGCGCCGACGGCGACCACCACTCCGGACACTTCCAGCCCCAGCCCAGGTTGGGCCCAGGCCGGTGCCGGATAGAATCCCAACCGCTCGATCTGATCGGGACGGTTAATGCCACAGGCCGCGGATTGGATCAGGATCTCATCCGCCTGAAGGTCTGGAATCTGACGCGTTTCAACGGTCAAAACCTCCGGCCCGCCAGGGGGTTGGGCAAGAATGATACGGTGTGTGCGACTTTGTGCCATGGGACTTTCCCGCAGATAGCGCTATGCTTTGGGATAGCAGTGAAGGAGGCGTCAGATGTTCCATGATGATGAAGCCAGTACAAGCACCAAGGACGATAACCTGATCCGTCCGGGCGAAGACTTGAGCGGTTTCTCTCTGGACGGGCTGGCAGAACGGCGCCGATTGCTGGAAGCGGAAATCCGGCGTATCGATGAAATAACTGACAAAAAGAAGGCCGGATTGGACGCCGCCGAGGCCGTTTTCAAGATTTAGTCAACGTATTGGGGGGATTCTGGCCCTGGCCTTGCATCGATTCGTTCAAGGCACGACGGACAGATGGACGCGTTATGACGGATGCACCAACACTTTTCCCCGCCGGAGGGGGCGCAGCGAGCCGGACTCGCGATTTTGCGGCTTCGGAAATGTTTCAGAAGCTCTTCGCCGAAGGCATGGACCTGGTGGAAGAGACGGCAAGCTATCTGGATGGCCCGGGTCGTGATGATTCCAAATCTCTCGACCGTGCTGGCGCCTTGTCCTACGCCACCGAGAGCATGAAGCTGACAACACGCCTGATGCAGGCGGCCTCCTGGCTGCTGGCGCAGCGGGCCGTCGCCGAGGGCGAAATGAGCCCGGATGATGTGCTCGACAACAAATACCGCCTTGGCTTTGATCGTCCGACCGATGATCTGTGGCCGGAAGGCGAAACACCGCCCCAGATCCTGTCCGCCCTCGTGGCGCGCTCACGTGCGCTCTATGCGCGACTGAAGCGTCTGGATGATAACCTGTACTCGGAAGAAGCCCCGGAAACGGACGCCAATCCGGTCGCAGACCAGATGGCCATGCTGCGCGGCGCGTTCAGCGAAAGCTAGAACAGCTCGACATCGAGGTCGCCCGCATCGTCCTCACCATCACCCCACAGATCCACATCGGCGCTGGCATCGCCCTTGGCGTCTTTGGACGTATCCTGGGCCACATCCTGCAGGAAGGTCTCGATCGCGGCCTCCAGTGCCTGGACAAAACCGGCCAGTTCGTCGGAGAGTTGATCGGTCTGTTCCGCCACACTGCTCGACGAGGCAACGGCGTCTGAGAGCGTGGACATTTGCTGGCGTGCGGTTACGGCACCATTGGACACGGACCGGGAATTCGCCTCGATGGCCTCGCTGGCCCGGGCCTGATCGGCAATCGCCTCGGATACAGCGGACACAAACTCGCTCGATGTCGAGCTCAATCCTTCAATGCGCTCCATGGCGCCGGCCACCTGGCTCACCGCCTCGGTGAGGTGTTCGATCTGTTTGTGGATTGATGTCGTCGCCTGGGCGGTCTGCTCGGACAATTGTTTGACCTCGCCGGCGACAACCGCGAAGCCGCGGCCGCTCTCACCGGCCCGGGCCGCCTCGATCGTCGCATTCAGAGCCAACAGGTTCGTCCGTCCGGAGATCTCGGCGATCAGATGCGCGCTTTCACTGATTGCCGTCGCGGCTGAACGCAGCGCATGCACCTGGTTGCCCGCGCGCTCGACCTGCCCCGTCACGGATGCGGACGCCTCCTCGGATGCGCGGGTCTGCCCGCGCACACGTTCAATCGCCTCGGCCAGGTCGCCGACGGCATGTTGCAGCGTGTCGATATCTTCTGCTGCCGACACAAACCTGCTGGAAACGTCCCCCGCCCGCTCGCTCGCCGTTGATGTCTGCCCCGACAGGTTCGTCGATGCGTCGCGCATGGCTGTCGCCACGGACGTCACCTCTCCCAATTGCCGGGCGATATCATCGCGGAATTGTTCAATACGGCTTTCCAGCGCCCGGTGGCGGGCAATCTGGGCATCGAGCTTCACGCGCTCCTGCTCGATAAAGCTTTCCTTCTGCTTCTCTCCGGCATGGAAATCGATGGCCGCACGCGCCATCTCACCCAGCTCCTCGCTGACCTCCAGCGATTTCAGTCGCTCGATCCCGTCCGCATTATTGATGTCCTTGATCGCGACCGAGATCTCCTTCAGCGGATTGGAGATGGACCGGGACACGTAGATTCCGGACAACACAACGCCCAGCAGGGTCATGGCCGACATCAGAATGACAAACCGTGTCTGCTCAGCACGGGCCAGTTCGAAAGCCTGGCGGCCGCTCTCGACCTGCTCGGCCTGCAGAGCACTCATCTCTGCCATGCTGTGCTGGATATCGGAGAGTTCGGAGCGGAACGCGCTGATGGCCTCGCTGCGCAGGGCGCTCTGCTCACTCCAGGCCTCGAAATCCCGGCGATAGCTTTGCAATGAAGCGCTCCAGCGCTCACGCTGAACATCGCCAATCTCGGCGGCGCCAATCAATCGGCCCAGGCGGGCACTATGGTCATTGACCATGACCAGGTATCGCGGGTCGTCTCGAAGAATATAGTCCTTTTCCCGGCGTCGCATCTGCAACAACTCCACCAGCAGCGGCGCGCCGGCAGCCTCATCGAGCAGAGCAAATTCCTGTTCCAGATAATGTGCCGCCTCGCGCATCATGCCTCGCAGGCCGGACGCCTCATCAAGGCCGCTGGCCATCTGCGCCGCGACGATACGATCAATCAGAAAACGCAACAGGCGCACATCCTGCAACACGACAGAGAGGCTTTCGGCCCGCCCGCTCGCGATAATCTCGATCCGTGCCTCGGTGGAATCAACCTCGTCCAGTACACGTTCATCCGTTTCGATCAGGACGCGCTCGGCAAGACGTCCGATTTCAAGGATTTCTGCACGCAGGCTCTGTTCAACCAGCAGCATTTCTTCCTGCGCCTCGAACTCCGATCGCCATTGAGCGGATTTCGACAGCGATTGCAGGAACAAAACCAGGCCCGCGAGCGTACCGATCGCGGCGACGCCGATCAGAATTCCCAGTCGTACATGGACCGAGAGTTTCATCCATCGGATTCGCCGGAATTTCAGCATCGCGAGGACCGCCCGAGTGTAGTTGCCTTGCAAAACTACGCCCCGCCACCTTGCGATTGCTTAACCACAATTCGAGTACGACTAATATTATATTAAAAGAAAAAGCGCCCCGGAGACCGGAGCGCCTTTCTCTCTGCCAGCAGCAGGAATATCGCTTAGACGAAGCCCTTGAACTTGTCCTTGAAGCGAGACACGCGGCCACCGCGGTCCATCAGCTGCTGGTTACCACCGGTCCAGGCCGGGTGGGAGGTCGGGTCGATGTCGAGGTTCAGCGTGTCGCCTTCCTTGCCCCAGGTGGACTTGGTCTGGAAGGTGGTGCCGTCCGTCATCACGACATTGATGATGTGGTACTCGGGATGGATATCGCTTTTCATCGATCCGGCTTTCTTTCTTCGCCGCGCCACACGATTACGTTGCCGTGCACGCAGCTCAATAAACTCAGGAGCGGGGCTATTACCCGAAGAGTCGGGTCAGGGCAAGCAGGCAAGGCGGTTCGCCCGGAAAGTCCGGTCTTTCATTGCCCGCCACCGCCTCAGTGTGTATATTTATACACATCTATGGAGCCCGCCATGACCGGACCTGCCTATCCGCCCGCAGAACGTCGCAAGCGCGTCAACCTGACCGTCCGCGAGGACGTCATGAAAGAGGCGCGCGAACTTGGCCTCAACACCTCCCGCGCCGCTGAAGCCGGCATCGAGGCGGCCATCCGCGAGGAAAAGGGCCGACGCTGGAAGGAAGAAAACCGCGACGCCATCCGCGCCCACAACGAGCGAGTGGAGCGCGAAGGCGTCTATCTGCCTCGACCTTGGTGGACAGAGCCGGGCGGAGAGGACGAGGTATAATTGGCCCGCTTTGATCTCTACCGGGTCGATGGCTGGCGCATCCCGCTGATGGTTGATGTGCAGGCTGAGCATCTCGAGCAACTCGCCACACGCACCGTTATCCCGCTTCGACCGGTAGAGCGAAACGCCGGCATGCGGATCCCGCGGCTCCAGCCTTTGCTGCAACTGCCCACCGGTGGGCATGTGCTGGAAACCCAGGATCTCGGCTCACTCCCCCGCAGCGCAATCGGGCGTCCAGTCGGCAACATCGCCGAACACCGCGACCACATCACCGCCGCGATCGACTTCCTGTTCCAGGGTTTTTGACCTCGGGATCGGTTCTGTTTGCCTCCTAGGCCTGCGGTCTATATCCCTATCAACACAATAATTTGGACAGCGAGGGGAGACGCATGGCCAAGGTCGATAATGCGAATGAACAGGCCGCACCATCTGGCGCACCGGCGGGGATCGAACCCCTGGCAGAAGGTCCGCGCAAATATGCGCTGGGCCTTCTCATGGTCATCTACGTATTCAATTTCCTTGATCGGCAAGTCGTGAACATTCTGGCGGAACCGATCAAACAAGACCTCGGCATCGCCGACTGGCAGATTGGCGCCCTTACCGGCACCGCGTTTGCTCTGTTCTACACATTCCTGGGACTACCAATTGCTCGGCTGGCGGAGCGAGCTAATCGCGTAAAAATCATCTCGGTCGCAGTCGGCGTCTGGAGCATGTGCACAATGGCTTGTGGCTTGGCAGGCGGCTACATTCAGTTGTTGCTGGCCCGCATCGGTGTCGGCGTAGGTGAAGCCGGTTGTACGCCGCCGGCCCATTCGCTGATCTCCGATTACACACCGGCCGAAAAACGCACCTCGGCCATCGCCTTCTACTCCATGGGTATCCCGCTGGGATCCCTGGCCGGTATGGCATTGGGTGGAATCATCGCCGACAGCTATGGCTGGCGTATCGCCTTCTTTGTTGCCGGGGCACCCGGCATCCTGCTCGCCCTCGCTGCCTGGTTCACCCTGCCAGAGCCCCGTCGCGACGTTGCTGTCGCCAAATCCCATGATGGGCCGTCGTTTATGGACGCGGTCCGCGAACTGTCGAAAAAACCGGCTTTTATCTGGATGTCCCTCGCTGCCGCGATCAATGCTTGGGTTTCCTACGGCCACATCTCATTTTACGGGTCATTCTATGGGCGGAACCATGCTGAAGGTTTGTCTGAGCTGGCAGCAGGCTTCAACAACCTTTTCGGTACGCAGTTGGGCGCCTTGGGTTTCCTGGGGCTGGCACTCGGCCTACTCATCGGCATCTTCGGCGCTATCGGGACTTTTTCCGGAGGACAAATCGCAGATCGCTGGGTCGCCAAGGACAAACGCGCCTATGCATTTCTGCCAGCGATTGTAGGTCTGGTGGGTATCCTGCCCTTCCTGGTCGCGATGATCACCAACTCGACAGCGCTCTCGTTTGCGGCTCTTGCAATCGCAACCTTGCTTGGCTCCGTGTGGTATGGGCCGATATTCGCTTGCGCACAGAGCCTTGTCTCCTCTCGCACTCGAGCCACGGCATCTGCGGTCATCCTGTTTGTGATCAATCTGATCGGCCTTGGTATCGGACCATTGATTGCAGGCGCGATCAGTGATGGTTTTGCGACCCAATATGGTGAAGCCTTGGGGGTGCGCTATTCTCTCATCACCGTCGGCGCCATCGGCCTCCTGGCCCTGCCCTGCTTCTGGCTGGCCTCGCGGACACTTGCGGACGATATCGAGGGGTAATTCTCAGCACCACTTCCCGTCATCCAACGGTGGCCGCGCAGCGGACATCCGGGGGACCTCGGCCATCCTGTCGACAGGTTAGCTGAGGTCACCCGGACAAGCCGGGTGATGACGGAGTTTGGTGGTGGAGGTCATTATCCTCGCCCTTGATGGGCGAGGTGGATCCGCCGAAGCGTTAGCGTAGGCGGAGACGGAGTGGGTGCGCGCCGAAGGCGCGACTCCAAACAGGCCCTGTCGGGCCGCACCCTATCCACCTGCTTCGCGGGCACCTTTCCCGTCAAGGGAAAGGCGAAACGCAGGTGTGCCCCAATCCTCGTTATCCCTGCGAAGGTCAGGACCCAGTTCATAAGACTGGGTGCGGCTCCAGAAAGTGCTCTTCCGGGAAACACCGCGCCCTTCGACCTGGGCCCCGATCTTCATCGGGGTGACGGTGTTCATGGAGAACTTCCAGAAGCAATACTGTCAGGTCGGCTCAATCGCTTATGTCGGATTATTCCCGACATACTCAAAAGGATAATTTTGCGCAGAAGTGATCGCGACCTGAGAAAAGGGCCGGCCAGATCATCATAGCCTCAGCGCGTCGTTCTTAGGCAAGAGAAACCTATCAGTCCCGCTAGTCCGAAAGCCTCCTTCTCCGGCGACACTGAAAGAGGCATACCTCTGATCTTTCGCACTAGCGCGAGTGGGGTTCGTCAACTTCATCCAAATCAATGCGGCACGCGGCATACTCAGCCTCCGTGATGTTGGGATCGTAACTCCCGCGTTGAGCGTATGTGCATTCACAGGCTTCAACTTCAGCTACCCAACGCCCACCGGCATCTAAGCATCGATCAACTTCGCCGAACATAAGATGAGCGCCAGTCCAGTAGAACAGGAAAACCGCTATACCGAGTAGCGCAGCAGCGACGAGGCAAATGCGCCAGAGCTGTTTCATCACAACCTCCCAATCGTTAGGCGGCATACCGTTAGGCCGGTTTTGATAACACGCAGGTGTGCCAGTTTGCTTCAGATGGTTTCGAGCACCCTCGGCACTTCGCACATGTCACCAGTATGTTCTCAGGCGCGTCACCCCATCAGTGGGTGGCTCTCCCCCCCCTACCGAGACGTCAGCTTCAGCTCAATCCGCCGGTTCTGGGCATTCGCCGCCGCGCTGCGGCCTTCCACCAGAGGGTGGTGTTCACCGAAACCGGCCGCGACCAGGCGTTCAGACGGGACGCCGAGATCTTCCATCCAGTTGACCACCGAGATGGCGCGGGCGGCGGAGAGGTGCCAGTTGGATTGATAGGTCGTGCGAATCGGGACGGGGTCAGTGTGGCCGTCAATGCGGATCACCCATTCCAGATCGTCCGGGATCTCGTCGGTCAGCTGCAGGATGGCATCGGCGATGGGACGCAGGCTTTCCCGGCCCTCGGTCGACAGCGCGGCGGAGCCCGAAGCGAACAGGACATCGGTCTCGAAGACAAAACGGTCGCCAACAATGCGCACACCGGTGCGATTGCCCAGAATGGCGCGCAGGCGGCCAAAGAAGTCGGAGCGATAAACCGCCAGTTCAGCAGCGCGTTCCGCAAGGGCAGCGTTGAGACGTTCACCCAGATTGATCACCTGGGCCTCGGCATCCTCGGCGCGTTGCTCGGCAGCATCCAGCGCCGCGTTCAGGGTCGCGATCTGGTCACGCAGGACAGAGATCTGCTGGTTCAAAAGCGCCAGCGCCCGCATGCTCTCTTCCGACAGCTCACGTTCCGCATCCAGCTCGTCCTGCAGGATCTGGCTCTGCGTCTGGGCGAGGCCCAGCGCACCGGTCAGGGCATCGCGCTCGTCCTCGAGGCCGGCAATCTCGGTTTCCAGTCCGGTGATGCGCAGGTTGAGATCGGCATTCTCGTCACGCGCCAGGGCCAGCTCGTCGGCCAGCACAGCCAGTTGCGCATTGAGCGCTGCGAGCTGTTCGTCGCGCCCCGTCAGGGCCTGGCTCAGCGAGACCTGGCTGACGACAAACACGGCCAGCAGGAAGACGATGACCAGCAACAGGGTTGCCAGGGCATCGACAAATCCCGGCCAGTGATCGCCGTTATCGGCCTCCTGGAAGCGTCCGAAACGCGGAGCGGACATGGCTTATTCGCCCCCCCGGTCACGCGCATCGAGCGCGCGGATGAGAACCCGGATCTCGTCGCGGAGCGCACGGGCGGTTTCTTCCTGGCCAACGCGGGCGTCCTCGGCGAAACGCTGCAGCGTGGTGTCCATCTGGCGGGTATGGCGTTCCATGGTGTGAGCCAGACGGTCCAGCGTCTCTGCGGTCTGTTCGAGCAGTGCACCGACATAGGCCGAGGACATCTCGCCCTCGCCCGCCGATGCCGGGCCTGCGGCCGCGACCCGCGACATGGAGGACAGCCATTCCTCGATCTCGTTGTAGAAACGGTTCTGGGCACGGCTCGCCTGGAGATCGAGGAAGCCGATGATCAGCGATCCCGCCAGACCAAAGAGCGAGGAGGCAAACGCCGTGCCCATGCCCTGGATCGGCCCCTGGATGGCACCGATCAGCGCGGCCGCGTCGACATCACCGGTGGTGTTGGCCGAGACCGTGGCGACGGCATCGCCAACATCCTGAACCACTTCCAGCAAACCCCAGAAGGTGCCCAGCAGGCCCAGGAAGATCAGCAGACGTCCAAAATAGCGGGTGAAGGCACCGGCTTCCGACATGCGCGCGCCGACCGAGTCCAGCACTGTGCGGACCGAACCGGCGGAAATCCGGACCCGTCCATCGGCCGAACCAATCATCGAGGCCATCGGCGCGATCATGGCAGGCGGAGCCGGCAGGCTACCGGGATGTTCGGACGAGCGGAAACGTACCAGCCAGCGCGCAGCCGGGCCAATGCCCAACGCCTGCGCAAACGTGTACAGGACACCGATCACCAGCACCGCGAGGATCAGGCCATTGATGGCCATATTGGCCCGGAATGCCTCGGTCAGCGGCTCCAGCAGGGAGACGGCAATCGCCAGCACGGCCGCCGTGAACAAAGCCATCCAGATGATATAGCGCCACGGCCCCGTGAATTTGACCTGCGGTGTTTCCGCTTCCACCTGATCGTCGTGCAGTACCGGCATTGAGTCCCCTCGTCGCTCGCGAGCCTCTTTGATTGCCACGCATTGGGACAATTTGGAGGCGAGGTCAAAGCTTGGCTGCGAATTTTGGCTATCAAATCCTGATTGTTGCTAATTTGGAATGAATGAGTTTCGACATGAAGAGATTATCTCCACGCAGAAATGGCCCATTTAACACTCCAGACAACGCGCCAACCGGCGCCGGACCGGAGAGAAACAATGTCAGCCACCGCCAAAACCATTTTGCGCATCGATGCCAGCATGCGTCGCGAAGGCTCTGTATCCCGCGACCTGACCGATACGCTGATCGCCCAGATCTCTGATTCAGACACTCGCGTCATCACGCGCGATCTGCTCGACAACCCGCCCGGCTTCGTCAATGAAGCCTGGATCGGTGCAAATTTCACCAACCCGGCCGAGCGGACGAACGACCAGAAAGCGGCGCTGGCGGCCTCAGACGCGCTGATCGCTGAAGTGCGCGCTGCCGACACGCTGGTGATCGGTGTCCCGCTCTATAATTTCTCCGTTCCTGGCGCCCTGAAGGCCTGGATCGACATGATCGCCCGCGCCCGCGAGACCTTCCGCTACACCGAAAACGGGCCGGTTGGCCTGCTGGAAGGCAAGAAAGCCTATCTGGTCGTCACCTCGGGCGGTGTCCCGGTGGGCAGCGACATGGATTTCGCGACCGGATACATGCGTCATGTGATGGGCTTTATCGGTATTACCGACGTGACCGTGATCGAGGCCGGGCAGCTCAACTTTGTCGCCGAGGAAAAACTTGCCGCCGCGAAAACGACCATCAAGGCGCTCGCCGCCTGATACCAATCCCCTCCCCGCAAGCGAAACCACCCTGTTCCTCTCGGACAGGGTGGTTTTGTATCTGGTGCTACCCCTCCGATCACGTTACCCCTATGCCCTGGCGGGGGCCGATTGGGAGGAAGTATGGGCGAGGTGTTGTTGTCGCCCCTGATCGAGCCTGTGCCGCGCCGCGTTCTCGCGGGTGCGACGGCCGTGTTCGCCAATCTTCTACTCCTTGCGCTCGTATTTGCCGTTCCGCGCCCGGAGCATGCTGCGCGGGAACTCCCCCCGTTCGAGATCACTCTGGTGACCCTGCCCGAGCCGGTTGTTGAAACGCAAGAAGAGACGGTCACACCGGACGAACACGTCGAGGATGACCAACCCGAGGCCCGGCCCGCAGAAGCCCCCAATCAAGTTCCCGCACTCACTGCAGCGCCTTTGCCACCGCAGACGGACGACGAAGACGAGCCAGCGGCAATCACCAGCCTGCAGGCCTTCACCGGCCCGATGGCACTGCCCAATACCACGACAGCGACGCAGTCGGTTTTGCAGAGCGTGTTCTGCTCGACCACGTCGCAGGTCTATCGCGAAGGCCTGCCCTGTCCGGATCAGACCGGGCCAGCTGGCGGGGTGTTCGCACGCTCCTACAGCGATGAAGAACTGACAGCGCTCCAGGCGGCCTTTGGTCTGAACCTGTCCCCGGACCAGATCCGGGCCCTGTTTACGGACGGTCTGCCCGTTCGGGATCTGGCCGGCCAGCCCACCGTTTCCTCGCAACACTCCCAGCACACCTCCTCGGCGGACAGTATGCGGGACAGCCTGCCGCCGCTGCACCCAGACCCGGCATTCGGGGATTGACGCCCCGAAGTGTTCACGCTCCAAAGAGGGCATGAACTTCCTCTCCGATACGACCGCGCCCGCCCACCCGAAACTGCTTGAAGCCCTGACCGCTGCCAATGCCGGATTTGCCATGAGCTATGGCGCGGATGACATCAGCGCCCGTGTTGAAACCCGGCTGAAAGAGATTTTCGAGACGGATCTGAAAGTCCTGTTCACAGTGTCTGGAACGGCAGCGAATGCGCTGACCCTGGCGACCCTCTGTCCCGGCCATGGCGCCATCCTGTGTCATGACGAGGCGCATATTCATCGCGATGAGCGGGGCGCGCCCGAATTCTATACCGGGGGGGCCAAGCTGATCCCGCTACGCGGGGCGCATGCCAAGATCTCGCTGGACGAGCTGGATCGCGCGCTCGACGAGATCCCGGAAGGCTTTGTCCATACCAGCCCGGTCCGCACCCTCTCCCTGTCCAACCTGACGGAGAGCGGAACCGCCTACACTGTCGCCGAGGTGACCGAACGCGCGGGGCGGCTCAAGGAACGCCCGGCCTTCGTTCACATGGACGGCGCGCGTTTTAGCAACGCCCTCGTTTCGCTCGGCTGCTCCCCGGCAGAGTTGACCTGGAAAGCCGGCGTGGATGCGCTGTGTTTCGGTGCGACCAAGAATGCGGCCATGGGGTCGGAAGCGATCATCCTCTTTCCGTCCGTGATGGACCGGTTAGAAGAGCTGCAAATGCGCCAGAAGCGCGGGGGCCACATGGCGCCCAAAATGCGCTATCTCGCCGCCCAATTCGACGCCTGGCTGGCCGATGATCTGTGGCTGGACCTGGCGGGCACGGCCAATCGCCAGGCTCGCCGCCTGGCCGTCGGGCTGGCCGCCACTGACGGTGTGGAGATCCTGCACGACGTAGATGGCAATGAAATCTTTGCGACCATCCCGGCTGACGTGGCCGAGCATATGCGTGCGGCAGGCGTTCAATTCTACCAATGGCCGGATGGGTCCGCACGCCTGGTCACAAGCTGGTGCACAAGCGACGACGAGATCGATGCAGCCCTGAAGGCGACACAACGCACTTGAAGCTGCAGAACAAAACGAGTACACTCTATGCGTGCAATGGAGGAAAACATGACCTCAGCGCGTGGAATTCGTTTTGATCTATCCCAGGTCCGCTTTGATGATTACGGGCGCACACTCGTCCTCGACAGGACAACAGCCGAAGCCATGCATGCCCTGCTTGGCGAGGCCGATGCGATCGCCTGTCAATCCGGTTGCGGATTGCCGCTCGCATGTGACAGCGCGCTTATCCAGCGGCATGAGCTGACACAAATCGGCCCGGAGCTTCTGATCAATAATGCCGACTTCGCAGCGATCATTCGCAAGCGCAAAGCCGTGGATGCCAAGGATGTGGTGATTGCCTTCGATGCCTATCGGCGCATCGAACCGACCTAGCTGGCCTCGGCCCGCTCTTCATCGGTCGAGCGACGCCAGGGACCATTATAGCGCGGATCCTGACGGCGACGGCGGTCCGGACCAAAATAGGTCGCGGCCTTGACGAAGCGACGGGGGCGCTCAATCAGGGCGGAGATACGATGGAACAAGTCTACCGGGCGCACGGGCTTGGCGAGGTATTCGTTGACGCCGGCATTGATTGCCTCGAGCACTTTGGACTTGTCCGTGTGACCCGTGACCATAATGATCGGCAGGTATTTGTTGGCACTGTCCGACGCCGTCCGCACCAGGCGGGTAAACTCCAGCCCGTTCAGATCGCCCAGCATGTAGTCCACGAGGGCAAAATCCGGGTTCACATCCCGCATCGTCTCGAAAGCGTCGGCCGCGTCACGCACCTCGACGATCGTGCGCACACCAAAACCCTGCAGAATAGTCCGCAGGATCGTGGACATGTGCGCATTGTCCTCGACGATCAGAACTCGAATTCGGTCAAAACTTCCAGACATGGATCCCGCTGACGCGATGAAAGAATCAGAACGCTTCCCCGAATACTGCCCCAGCGGTCTTAACCAAGTCTTGACCATAGGAGATCGGCTGCGGAGGAGGTGAAGCTTGATGCTCCCCCGCGCAATCCCCGGCCCGTCCGGGTGAAGACGCTTGGTTGAATTGGTCCACGCTTGTCCAACCGCTCAACGTCATCCCGGCGAAGGCCGGGACCCAGTTCACAAGGCTCGTTCCGGCTCCAGAAAGCACCATCACCTCAAACACCTGCGCCCCTCGAACTGGGCCCCGATCTTCATCGGGGTGACGGTGTTGGAAGGTGTTTGTCACGTCTCAGCCTCGCCGACGCATTTCCACCCTCGCCACGCGCCGTCGCGCGGCGCGAGGTCACAGCGCCCCGATTTCGTGTTAGTGTTATGCTTGTCCTTGAGGTTGACGCGTATCAGCGAAAGGCGAAGCCATGAATATTGCCGAAAAAGCCGTGCGGGACCTGATTGTCCGGGCTCGTGGATATGACGGCAAGGAACAGATCGACGATTACGAACGCGATCAGGACACCGCGGAAACCGATGCGGTGGAAAGCCTGCAAACAGGCCAGACCGATGAAGGGCGCGACGAAATCGAGGCCTGGATCGATGGTCTGGACGAAGAGGCGCAGGCCGAGCTCGTCGCACTCTACTGGATCGGACGGGGTGATTTTGAGGGCCGGGACTTCCCCCGCGTCGTCAATGCTGCCCGTGAACGGCGCACCACGCCGACGGCTGACTACCTGCTCGGAGCGCCCCTTATGGGCGACTATATCGAGATCGGTCTGGATGCAGTTATAGAGGCGGACGTTTACGACGACGCCTGAGCCCTAGCGCTCCAGATGAACGCCTCCCGACACCGGCCGGGAGGCGCGAGACAGCTCATGCTGCGCGGACTTTGCGCGATGCAAGCACCGGCCACAACAACAGGACCAGGAAACCCAGATTGAAGACGCCGTTCATCGGCGCGCCGGCGATGGCCGACCCCGTGGAATCCACGACAAACCAGGTCAACGCACCCAGTAACAACGCCTTGGACAGATCGCATGCCCTCGACAGGGCCAGCATGAACACGCCCCAGCCAGTCATCAGGCCACCCGCCACGGCTGCAACCAGCAGGTGGACATTGTCCAACGTGCCCGGCACCCCATCCAGCGGCCAGAAGGCCAGGTCGCCGAATGTCACCAGGACAGGCCGAAGCGGCGGCAGCACCGCCAACGCGGTCAGCAGGCCGGAAATGATCAGGGTCCAGGCCGGCAGGGTAAGGTGTTTCGCTTGCATATTGCTCTCCATCACAATGCCACGGATTGAAGCCCGCCGGGGGTCACCACATCAATTACCCGCGAGGTAATGGATCTTGGCCACCGGCTGCGCTCTATTGGCAGGATGACCCAGACCAGCACGGCTCCCACGGCCCGTTTGGCCTTTGGCCAATTGCTCAAGGATTGGCGCCAGCGCCGCCGCATGAGCCAGCTCTCCCTCGCGCTCGAAACAGACGTGTCCGCGCGCCATATCAGCTTTCTGGAAACCGGGCGCTCGATCCCCAGTCGCGAGATGATCCATCGACTGGCCGAAGGTCTGGAACTGCCGCTGGAAATCAGGAACAGCTTCCTGGGCAGCGCGGGCTTCAGCCCGGCCTTCCGTGCATCGGGCTGGGACAGCGCTCAGCTGGCCCCGCTGAAATCCAGCCTGACGCGGCTGATGGATGCACACGCCCCCTTCCCCGCTCTCCTGCTGGACAGGCATTTCAACGTGCTCGATGCCAATGCGACCGGCGCGCTTTTCCTGCAAGGCCGCGCCCCCGGACCGGACACCAATCTGGTTGAGATCATGCTGACGGATCCGGCGGCCCGCGCGCCCATACTCAACTGGAACGAGATGGCTCCGGCCATGCTGACCCGGCTTCAGGCCGAGTCCCGACACGCTGGCGGAGATCCTGTGCTGGACGCATTTGCCGCCCGGCTGACCCGGCTGATCGAACCGGGCACGCCGTCTCTGGTGCCGAACACGCCTTGCCTGACCGTGCGTTATGCACTGGGGGACGGTGTTGAACTGACCCTGTTCTCAAGCGTGATGGAGGTCAGTTCGGCCTTCGATGTGACAATCAGCGACCTCCGGCTCGAACTCTTCTTCCCGGCGGACGATCAAAGCCGCGCGCTTTTAAGCCAGTAAGGCTTGAACTCCAGTGGGATTGTGTCATCTCCGACCCGAGACGGAGGTTACCCATGCTGCGATCACTCGGATTTCTATGCCTTGCCATCAGCCTCACGGCTTGCACACCACCGCCCGCGAGGCTTGCTGCGGGAACGCAGCTGGAGACCGTCCCCAGCGTGGATCCGGACCGCTATCTTGGCCTCTGGTTCGAAGTGGTTCGCGCGGACCATAGTTTCGAGCGCGGTTGCGATGGCGTGACGGCCTTTTACGAGCGCCGACCGGATGGCGATATCCGCGTCATCAATCGGTGTTGGGAAAACGGGCTGGACGGTGCGCTCGACATCGCGGAAGGCCGCGCACGCATCGTCGATCCGGTGTCCAATGCACAGCTTGAAGTCAGCTTTTTTGGTCCGTTTTTCGGCGATTACTGGATCATCGACCTGGCCGATGATTATTCCTGGGCCGTCGTCTCGGAGCCCGAGGGACGCTATCTGTGGATCCTGACCCGCGACCCTCAGCCGGGGGAGGCCTTCATTGACGCCCGACTCGCCGAACTGCGTGCACGCGGTTTTAACACGGACGGGCTCATCCGGCCACAACAATGGAATTCAGTTGAACACATGCCCCGGTCGGGTCTTCCGGGTTAGATCGTACGACGCCAGACGACTTCGGTCGCCGGGTTACCTCCCAGCGTCTCTTCATGTGCTGCGATGACCTTGCGCAAACGCTGGCCGAGCACTTCCGGCATGACCGGCTTGACCAGATAGCCATTGGCACCCGCCACTACGGCTTCCTTGACCACATGGCTCTCCGCATGGCCGGTCAGCAGAACGACCGGCGTCTTGTGATTGGGGTGCGCACGGTTATTACGAATGGCTGTAAGGATCTCGATCCCATCACGACCACCCAGCTCGTAATCCAGCAGCACCGCGTCAAACACCTGGGACTTCAAAGCCGTCAATGCGGTGTCGACATCCATGGCAGAACAGACATTGTCAGCGCCCAGTCCTTCGACAAGACGGACGATCAGGCTGCGGATGGAAGCGACATCCTCAACCACCAAAACGCTCAATCCTTGAAGCATTTGCGTCGGCATGGCTTTGCTCACAGGCGTTTGCTACCCGGCTTGTTTACCAAAGGGCATTGAACAATCGCTTAATGAAACGCTTGAATTGCACGAACCTCGCTAACGCGCCTGGCGTTAATCACGGTTTCCAGGCTGGCGCCCAGCGTCGAGGCGTTGATGGGCTTGGGCAGGATCGCATTGGCCCCGGCCTCGGTCGCGCCATCCACCAGATAGGGCAAATCCACGGGTGCAAGCAGCAAAACGGGCAGATCAGGCGCGTGCGTCAGGCTCTGGTCCCGCAATCCGCGCACCACATCCAGCCCCGAAGCGTGCCCGAGATCATAGTCGATCAACGCCACATCTGGACGGCATGTATTGGCAAGGACCACGGCTTCTTCGCCATCGCCGCTCTCGAATACATCCGCCACGCCAAGCCCGTGCAACAAGGTCTTGATCACACTCCGTACGGCGCGACTATCATCGATCAGCAGGACACTCAGACCTTCCAGGGGGGCGGACATGCGGGCAATCTCCAGATACACTCCCACATGGTTAAGCGGGCAAATTAACACCGGCCTACTGTCGGCTCATCGATTATGAGCCTCTGCCGATACAACTCTCCTACCGCGCTCTCCTGACACAGCCCTGGCAGCAGCCCCCTAGCCGCTCCGCCTGAGCGTGCGTATATCTCGGGCATGGCCAAGCTTACCGTTGATGACACCCTGACCGCGCCGGAAGACTTCGTGCTCGACACGCTGCCGACCGAGACGCCGGACACCTGGAGCCCGCACCGTCCCGAACGCCCGGAAAAGGCAGAAGGCGGCCTGCGTTTCCAGTGCGTCTCCGAATTCGAGCCGATGGGCGACCAGCCCGCCGCCATCAAGGAGCTCGTGGAAGGCCTCAAGGATGGTGAGCGTGACCAGGTCCTGCTGGGTGCCACGGGCACCGGCAAGACCTTCACCATGGCCAAGATCATCGAGGCCGTGCAACGCCCGGCCCTCATCCTCGCCCCCAACAAGACCCTTGCCGCCCAGCTCTATGGCGAGTTCAAATCCTTCTTTCCTAACAATGCTGTCGAATATTTCGTTTCGTACTATGATTACTATATGCCCGAGGCCTATGTGCCGCGGACGGATACGTATATCGAGAAGGAATCCAGCATCAACGAGGCCATCGACCGGATGCGCCACGCCGCCACCCGCTCCATCCTGGAGCGTGATGATGTGATCATCATCGCCTCGGTCTCCTGCATCTACGGCATCGGTTCGGTGGAGACCTATACGGCGATGACTTTCGACGTGAAGCCGGGCGACACGATGGATCCGCGCGCCGTCATGCGCCAGCTCGTCGACCTGCAATACACACGCAATGACGCCGCCTTCATCCGCGGCACCTTCCGCCTCAAGGGCGATAATCTGGAAGTCTTCCCCGCCCACTATGACGACCGCGCCTGGCGCATCAATTTCTTCGGCGACGAGGTCGAGGACATCACCGAGTTCGATCCGCTCACCGGCAAGACCCACACCCAGCTGAAAAGCGTGCGCTTCTACGCCAATTCCCACTACGTCACGCCGCGCCCGACGCTCAACCAGGCCATCGTCCAGATCAAGGCCGAGCTGAAGGAACGCCTCGCCTGGATGGAAAAGGAAGGCCAGCTTCTCGAGGCCCAGCGCCTGCAACAGCGCACCGAGTTCGATCTGGAAATGCTCGAGGCCACCGGCTCCTGCGCCGGCATCGAGAACTATTCCCGCTATCTCACCGGCCGCAAGCCGGGCGAGCCGCCGCCCACCATGTTCGAATACCTGCCGGAAAACGCCCTCGTCTTTGCCGATGAGAGCCATGTCTCCATCCCCCAGCTCGGGGCGATGTATCGCGGCGACTATAACCGCAAGAAAACCCTGGCCGATCACGGCTTCCGCCTGCCCTCCTGCCTGGACAACCGCCCGCTCAAATTCGAGGAGTGGGAAGCCATGCGTCCGCAGACCGTCGAGGTCTCGGCCACACCCGGTCCGTGGGAGCTCAACCAGACCGGTGGCGTGTTTACCGAACAGGTCATCCGCCCGACCGGCCTCATCGACCCGCCAGTGGAAGTCCGCCCGGTCGCCAAGGATGGCGCCAGCCAGGTCGATGATGTCATCGACGAGGTCCGCAAGACTACCGAACAGGGCTATCGCACCCTGATCACCACGCTGACCAAGCGCATGGCCGAGGACCTCACCGAATACATGCATGAGCAGGGCCTGAAAGTCCGCTACATGCACTCCGATGTCGACACGGTGGAACGCATCGAGCTGATCCGCGACCTGCGCCTGGGCGCCTATGACGTACTGATCGGCATCAACCTCCTGCGCGAGGGTCTCGACATCCCCGAATGCGGCCTCGTCGCCATTCTCGACGCCGACAAGGAAGGTTTCCTGCGCTCGGAGACCTCACTGGTCCAGACTATCGGCCGCGCCGCCCGGAATGCGGACTCCAAGGTCATCCTCTACGCCGACACCATCACCGGCTCCATGCAACGCGCCATGGACGAAACCAGCCGCCGCCGCACCAAGCAGATCGCCTACAACGAGGAACACGGCATCACGCCGAAAACGATCACGCGTGGGATCAGCGATATCCTTGAAGAAGTCATGGAAAGCCAGGCCAAGGGGCGCAATGTTGCTGCGAAGGGGCGTGGGAAGCGCGCGACGGGCAAACCAGGCGGTATGTCGGACGCCCCGCAAGAAACCCTGGTCGGCGAAAACCTCGCCGCCGTGGTGGCAGACCTGGAAAAACGCATGCGTGAGGCTGCAGCGGATTTGGAGTTTGAAACCGCCGCCAAGCTGAGAGACGAGATCAAGGCACTGACGGGGGAGTAGGAAGCTCGCCCTCCGGAGCATTTGCGAAGGAGGGAGATCCAGAAGCTGACGGGGGAGTAACGAAACGTGGTCACTACTCCATAACGTCAGGATCCTCTTCGGCTCCCCCATCAAGTTCGGCGGTCACCTGGCGCCAAGCCCAAAAGGTCCGAACTGCGTATACCAACAAGCTGATCACAAACAGGTCCGCGACCAACCGGAATACGAGAACGTAGCTGCTGAACAGATAGTTATCGGGCGAATGCCCGATCTGCCCCACACGCAGATCAAAAACTTCAAAGAAATCGTTCAAGCCACCTTTCGCCAGCAAGTCGAGACCGAAAAGAGCAAGCTGACCGCCGTCAGGGTGGACCACGGGAGAAAGAGACTGACGGTCGACCAAGGCATACCCGTCAGGAAACTACCAAGATGAAGCCACCGATAGGGCCATAACCGCGCCCAGCGGGATGACGACACCTAAAACAAAGATCACGAAAATTCGCGCAAGCGTCTTTGTCGCGTACGCCTTGGCATCTTTCCTTTGACGGTTTCTACGCCGTGCCTTGCCCTCGTCGGTCGTGGGGCGGCGGCCCCGATATCTCAACACCCGCTCCAGACTTTCCGTCTTCGTTTCGCTGTGCAGACGCCGAAACGGAACCAAACCCAGGTAAGACGAGCCAGCCATTACGAGTATTGCGAAGACAAACGCGTAGGACCTTTGGGCCTCCTACGAGCTCACAATTCGCCAAAATTCGCTTTCGTGTAGCGAGCCCCATACTTCTCCAACAAGTGATCCAAACTCCCCCATACCCTCCCCCAAGGGTTGCTTGTGCTAACCTTTAGCGGGTGTAACCGGTCGGGCGCAATCTGTGGATTTTGAATATACGCGGGGTGCCATCCTCCCCACCGGGGAGGTGGATCCGCCGTAGCCTTGGCGAAGGCGGAGACGGAGGGGCCGGAGCGCGTCAGCCCGGAGGTCAGCTCGCTACGCTCGCCCACTTCGCCTTCACTGCGTTACGGCACTTCCCCGGAGGGGAAGATATGCACTCCGTCTAGCCGCCGCCGACTGACCTGATTAAGCTTCCCCCGACCACCAAGGGGAGAGCACATGACCGACACCACCGCACCGCCCTGCGCCTATATTGTTGCCAATCTCGTCATCGAGGATCGCGAGCGGTATCGCGAGTACGAGAAAGGGTTTTTCGCCATTTTCAAGAAACATGGCGGGGAATTCCTGACCTTTGATGATGCGCCTTTCACCTTCGAGGGGGCGGCCCCGCGCGAGGGGCGGATGATCGTGGCGCGGTTTCCGTCCGAGGCGGCCGCGCGGGCCTGGTATGCGGATGCGGACTACCAGGCCATTTCCGAACATCGCCGGGCGGCGACGCGGCTGGAATTCCTGACCCTTGTGCGCGGGCTCAGCTAGGCATGAGCGAGACGGCATCACATCCCGCCATCTATGACAGGATCGGCCTGGATTACGCGCAATTGCGCCGGCCTGACCCGAGATCGTGAGTCGCACAGTCTCCCTTCGCGAGCGGGCGACAGAGCGCTAGAGTATCTCCATGTTTAAACGCCAACACTTGCTCGATTTTTGCAACGCCGCCCTGCTGGGGCTGAGCGGGCTGGCTGTGATCTGGTTTGGCGGCTGGTCCTATCTGGGCGTCGAGGCCGGAGCTGCGGCGCTCGATCTGGGCCTGGTTGTTGCTGCGGCCGTGGTAAGCCTCGCCTATGTCGTCTGGCTGGTCCGTCGGCGTGGCGCCAGTCTCTGGGCAGCGCTGAGCATGCTCGGGGTCACGGGCCTGGCCCTGCTCGTTCAGACGCCCTCACCCGCCTTTACCGAAGGCAAGGTGTGGATGAGTTTCGGGGGCTGGCAATTGATCCTGGTGACGACCGGTGCCCTGACCCTGCTGGGACATCTCAAACTGGGCGACAGCGCCCCGGACCGCTTGCTGGCGCGTCTCCTGCGGCCGCTGGGCCGGCTTTTCCAGCTGGCCGATGACGTCACGGCGGACTAGCCCGGGAAGAGCTGATAACCCAGCTCGACAATCTCGCCCTCGACCAGGGCGACACAATTCATGCTTTCCATGCCCTGGACATAACACTGCATCGGATAGTCCCCGCTGCGCCAGGCCTCGTGCTGGTTGGGGCCATCCGCGCCGGACATGAAAGGGAATTCCGCCGTGTCCTGGTAGGGCGGCAGCTCGCTGGTGCGGCTGCGGCCCGGCCCCTCGGACAGCCAGTCCTCGATCGCCGCGGGCAGCTCGGCCGGTTCGGTGACAAAGCCGCTGTCGAAGGAGAGCGTCATGATGTGGTCGGTCACATAATCCGCACGATAGAGCTCTTGCCCGCCAGCGTCATAGATGGTGCGCGTGATCAGGATCTCGCCCTGCTGGGCACAGCGCGTGGTGCCACGCTGGCTGAGCGCTTCAACGCCGTCCGGGGCCCAGCTGACAGAGATATCGAGCGCGCACAGATCAACATCATCGGCAGGGGCGGTCTCGGCGGCCGGTTCGGGCTCGGCCGGTTCGGCCGCTGCGGCCGGGGCCGGTTCGGGCTGGGGTTCAGGGGCAGGTGCCGGCGGCTCTGGCGTCGGCGCAGTCTCCTGCACGGGATCACAGGCACCCAGCGCCAGGGCAGAGGCGGACAGGATAACGAACCGGTTCATGACATTCCCCATTTCGACCTGCGGTTAAATCACCACGGATTCACCCGCCTGTCACGCCGGTTTCGGCCCGTTTTGGGCGCTAAATTTCCGCGCCGCGCATCCAAGAGCCCGGGCACAGGCATCTGTGTGGGCAAGGGATAGATCAAGATTGGATGCTTCATGAAAACGATGATTGCCGCGCTGGTCGCGACCGTGAGCCTGTCGGCCGCTGTGATGGCGCAAGAGCCGGCCTTTGACCGCGCGCGGGACAACACCCCCGTGCTGGATTTCTCCGGCGTGCAGAGTGAGCTGGCCGGGGGCGCCACCGAGGTGCTTGTGCTGGGCACGCCGCATCTCAACGGCATGCGCGACGAGATCCCGCTGGCGGATCTCGCGCTGCTGCTCGACCGGCTGGAAGCCTTCGCGCCCGACCTCATCGCCATCGAAACGGCAGCCCTGTTCAATTGCGATATCGTGCGCCGCTATGCGGAGATCTATGAGGGCGTGGCCGATCGCTACTGCACCGACCCGACACCGGCACTCGCCGGGCTGGACCTCGACCCGGTCGCGGCCCGCATCGCGCTGTATGAGACGCTGCGGCACCTGCCGGACACGCTGGAACCGACCCAACGCCGACGGCTCGCCGCCCTGTTTTATGCAACCGACGACGCCAATTCCGCAGCCCTGCAGTGGATGCACCTTGCGCCGAACGAGCGCGTCGAGGGCGATGGCGTGAATGCGGACCTGGTGCAGCGGCTCAACCAGCGCCTGGGCTCGCATAATGAGACCGTCTCCATTGCGGCCGTGCTGGGCGAACGGCTGGGCCATCAGCGCCTGCACCCGATGGATGATCGCATGTCCCAGATTGCCTACGTCTTCTCGGACGAGTCGCTGAGCCCGACCCTGCGCGAGATGTGGCAGCAGGACCCGGTCGGCATGGGCCCGATGCGCCAAGCCCTGGCCGAAACGCTGGGCAGCCCCGAGGCCGTGCTGGCCTATTACCGTGAACTCAACAGCGCGGCCTTCCAGCGCGGCACGGTGGACAGCGATTTCGGGCCGGCCGCGCAGAACACCGCCAACGACAATATCACCCGCCACTATCTTGCCTGGTGGCAGGCGCGCGGCCTGCACATGGCCGGCAATGTCATGAGTGCGGCCGCCGCCGAGCCCGGCGCGCGGATTCTCGTCATCGTCGGAGCCTCGCATAAATCCTATTTCGAGGCCTATCTGGACCAGATGCACGATATCGAACTGGTCGATCTGTACACCGTCCTGCACGACTAGGCACGGCCCACTGGCCGCCTGCCCGCCTCCGGACTAGCTTCAGCGGATCGAATCTGGAGGCAGGGCATGGAAAACTTCACACCATGGAGCGCGCTGGCCGGAGGCGCGTTGATCGGACTGGCCACAGTCCTCTTGATGTTCGCCAATGGGCGCATTGCCGGGATCAGCGGCATTCTGGGTGGATTGCTCTCTCGCCCCGATGGCGACAGTGCCTGGCGGCTCTGGTTTGTCGGCGGCATGCTCGGCGCGCCCCTGCTGGTCACGCTGGTCAGCGGCTCGGCTCCTGATTTCGTCATGCAGGCCGACTGGTGGGCGGTGATCCTGGGCGGATTGCTGGTCGGGGTCGGCACCCGTCTCGGTTCAGGCTGCACATCCGGACACGGCGTCTGTGGCCTGTCGCGACTCTCCCTGCGCTCGCTCGCGGCCGTGGGAATTTTCATGGCCACAGGCATGGTCACGGTCACCGTCCTGCGTCTGGCCCTGGGAGGTTGATATGAACCGCAATCTCGCCGCTGGCCTCTCAGGCCTCGTCTTTGGCATCGGCCTCACAGTCTCGCAGATGGTCAACCCGGCCAAGGTTCTCGCCTTTCTCGACATTCTCGGAAACTGGGACCCCAGCCTGATGTTCGTGATGGGCGGAGCGCTGCTGGTCACTGCGGGCGGCTATCGCCTGGCCTGGATGCGACCGGCTCCACTTTACGCAGAGCGTTTCCAGGTGCCGACCGACACATCCATTGACCGCAAGCTCGCCCTTGGCGCCGTGATGTTCGGTGCAGGCTGGGGGCTGGTCGGCCTGTGCCCTGGCCCTGCCATAGCTGCGTTGACGCTGGGTGGCCCGAAGATCTGGGTCTTCCTGCTGGCCATGCTGGCAGGCATGGTGATCCATCTGAAAACGCCGATCGGGAAATGGGTCGAGGCGTGAACTGACCGCCGCTCGCACGCGCTCGGGCATCACGATGAGGAGTTTTCAAAAAAACTCTCCCCCGCCGCCCCCCGCTTGGCGGAACTGCAGCGATGGGAATTTCTCCAGATTTGCGCGGGACTTAGCGTGCGCCCACCAGGATATTCGCGTTTCGAGTCAATTTTTTCCTATTAATTTCATCAATTTACCTCGCGGCATTTAGCGCTCGCGCAAGACCTGCCGGGCTTCAATTGCTGTATGGAGCGAATTCGCGCTCCAGCTTGCAGAGGGAAACACATGAGCCCAGAGGCACTCTCCCCCAAGGCCCAGGTCGTTGTGTTTGCATCCCAGAAAGGCGGGTCCGGCAAAACGACTGTCTCCGCCCACGTCGCAGTTGAAGCTGAACAAAGCGGCGCTGGACCTGTCGCCATCATCGATACGGATCCACAAGGCTCCATGGCCAAGTGGTGGAATGCGCGCGAGGCTCATGAACCGGCTTTTGCCCACGTCTCGGTTCCCGACCTCGCGCGTGACATCGATGCGCTGAGCGATGCGGGCTACAAGCTGATCATCATCGACACGCCACCTGCGGTGACCTCGATGATATCGGAAGTGGTCACCCACGCCGATCTGGTGATCGTCCCCACCCGTCCAAGCCCCCACGACCTTCGGGCTGTCGGCCCTACAGTGGACATCGTCCAGAACCAGAACAAGCCGCTCATCTTCGTGGTCAATTCGGCCACGGCCCGGGCGCGCATTACCGGCGAGACCGCCATAGCGCTCTCCCAGCATGGGACCGTGGCGCCAGTGACCATGCATCACCGGGTCGATTTTGCGGCCTCGATGATCGATGGCCGAACGGTTGGCGAAGCCAATCCCTCCGGCCGCTCGGCCGGGGAAGTGACGCAACTCTGGGCCTATCTTGATGAAAGGCTCATGCGTCTGCGCGGTGATACGAGCGCGCTCATCGACCATCCTTCCAAAACCTTTGAGGAGAGCATTCTCTCCCCCGTCCCGCGGGCGCTATCCAACCTGCAAAGAGCCGGAAAACAGGCCGCCGAGGCCGCCATCGCGCACAGTGAGACACCGCAAGAGCCTCCTGCCCAGCCATCGGAGTCCGCGCACCGTTTCGGGGATGTCAGCGGGGATTGGGACGGCGTAGAACGCCGGGTTGAAGATCGCGGGCCGCCGCCCGGTCGCCCGGAGCGTCGCCAGCTCGCCAGGCAACCCTTTGGTCGCCGCTTGAACGCTTCGGGATAGACAGAATGCCAAAATACGCCAGCCTGCATGCCGGACTCCTCGCCAGGAAAGGAGAGGCACAACCTGCTCCCGTGACCCAGATCGGAGCGGTTTACCCGTCCCACGCCGAGGTTCCCGAACCGCCTGTGGGAACGCCCGAACGGAGACGTCCGCCTGCGCCTGTACCCGCATCTGAAACGATAGCTGACTTGCGGCGACATCCTGCGACCGCCCGACACAAGACGACCGTGCGCCTCAATGACGAACAGCGACGGCGGGTCCGGCTTGCGGCGGTTCAGCTCGAACGCTCTCAGCAAAGCCTCATCAGCGAAGCCATTGATGAATTCCTGGACCAGTTGTGCGAGCGCGAGCTTCCGCATTGTCATTGCCTTAAAAAGCGGTAACGGGGACGCTTTTTGAGGCATTCCCCCTCGGCCTTCAAACAGCCTGCATGCTAGACAAGTATTGCTGGATCTCTGCACGGTGCAGAGACATGTGGGAGTGTATCTGTATGAAAAACCTCGTCCTGGGAGTGGCGTCTTCCCTGGCACTGTCCGGTGCTGCCTATGCCGAACCGCCGATGTGGCGTGTCAGTGATGCGGACAGCGAAATCTACCTGTTTGGATCTGTCCACGTGCTCAAGCCGACCACGCAGTGGCGCACGGAAGCACTGAATTCGGTCATCGAAAGTGCCGACGAGATCTATTTCGAGCTTCCCATGACCGCTGAGGCCCAAGCCGCAGGTCAGGCACTTGTCCCGCAATATGGCGTGGATGTATCGACGCCCCTGAGCAGCAAGCTCTCTGCCGAACAAAACGAGCAACTCGCCCGGGTTGCCGGACAATTCGGACTGCCGGCGACACAGCTGGAGCCCCTGCAGCCCTGGCTCGTCAGCGTTACCCTGTCCATGCTGACCCTGCAGGCGCAAGGATATGATCCACTCTCCGGTGTCGAGCTGACACTGGCGGGTGAAATCGAGGACAGTCGCGAACGTTTTGTGGAGACCTATGCCGACCAGTTCGGGTTCTTCGCCAATTTGAGTCCGGAAGTTCAGGTCGAATTTCTCGACATCACCATGGATGCGATCGAAGAGGATCCGGCGGCGCTCGACCCGATTGTTGACGCCTGGGAATCCGGTGATATCGACACGCTGGACACCCTGTTCCACGAGGGCATGCGCGCGTCCGGGGACGAGGTCTACAACGCCTTGATCCTGTATCGCAATGAGAACTGGGTTGGGCAGATTGAAACCATGATGGCCGGAGCAGGAGAAACCCTGATGGTCGTCGGCGCGGGTCATCTGGTTGGCGAGAACGGTGTGCCCAACATGCTTGTCGAGCGCGGTTATACAGTCGAACGCGTCCAGTAATACCGACGAGATTTCCAATACGACCCGGCTGCCCCGGCGGCCGGGTTTTTGTTTAGTGGAGCGGGCCTGATGCTCGAGACGCCAGCCGGGATGCAATGACATCCTCAATCAGCTCCAGCCGCGACTGGATGGTCTTTGCGGTCAGCAAAACCTGGCGTTCCCCGGAGGAAAACGGACCTTTCATGGCCAATTGATTGACCAGGGTCGACATGGGCGCAGCCTCGAGGCTGGCCCTATCAATCGTCAGCCCCTCTACCTGAAGCCAGGTCGTCAGCAAGTGCAGGAATGCGCTGCGATCAACGCGCGGCTCCGGATGGTCTTTCAGATCATCAGAAAAGGCCGAATAGTCAGCATGGGCAATGCGATAGGGCTGCAGGGCATCGCGCTCCTCGACCAGTTCAAATCGGGTCAGCCCATGCAAGGAGATCAGGTAGCGCCCATCTGGCGTCTCCTCGAAGGCCGTGATCTCGCCCAGGCACCCAATCGGTGCCAGCATCGGCATCAAACTGCTCCCACCGGGGCGCGCCTGGATAATTCCCAGACATCCTCCCGACCGGCGAGCATCATCCACCATGTTCAGATAGCGCGGCTCGAAGACGTTCAGCGGCAGCGTTTCTCCGGGAAGGAGAACGACCCCCGACAGGGGAAAAAGCGGGATATCCGCTGGAAGCAGCTGAGTGTCGGTCACGTCGTGAACATAGTGGCGGCACGCAGGCCCGCCAAGCGCGCCCATCAAATTGGAGGTATTATAAGATATGCTGCGCGCAATGGTTGCGTAGGGCGACTCGTTATTCGCGTGCTGCGTGTTTCACCGGGCATGAGCGGTCAGACAGCCTAGCCTGCCCCTGCGATTCTGGATGAGGAGAGACCCAGCCGGCCGCCCTCGCAGCCAGTCGCGCGATCAGCGCATGCCAGCGACAGCGGGCTGGCCTGCGGATGCGGAGGCCTCTGGCAGGACCATTGTCGCCTCGACCGTATTGCCGATGCCGACATAGTTCACATTGCCGAAGCCGAGCGCCTTGGACAGCTTGATCAGCTTTCCGCGGAAGCCTCCCCGGGTGGGGTTTGCCATTTCGGCGGTTTCCGCATCAATGCCCTCGCCATCATCCTGGATCAGGAGCGACATCAGGCGTCGCCCGCGCTGATAGCGGATCTTGACCATGCGGCCTTCATACAGGCGTTCGCCCATGCGCTTGGCCAGCTTCTGGTTCCACTTGCCCTCGGCCAGGCCCTGGGCCTTTTCCTCGGCCGTGAATTCGAGATTTCCGTGTTCGATGGCGCTGGCGAAAATGCAGAACAGGCCGACCGCCGTCTGGCAGGGCTTGGGGGAAACACCGGCGAGGAAGACCGCCAGTTCCTGGGCTTCGGCCAAGGTCTGGATCTGGAACTCGGCATCACCGATGACACGCGCCGCACCCGGCCCTTCCAGCTTGGCGCGGGCCATGCCCAATTGCTGATCGCGAAACGCGCTGAGGCCGGCGATTGCGTTGGCCAGCGAGCCCGCATCGATATCCGCCGGAAGGTAGATATCCGCGCGTGCCGTTTGTTTGCCACCTGCGGTCACCAGGATTGAACGCTGACCCGGGGCCGCGTTCGACTTGGCCTGGGCGATATAGGCCGAGTGGGCATCATCTGCGACGATAATGGCGACAGGCCCGTCCTGGTCCATGGTCGGGCCCATATACACAGTCATGTCCAGGCCCTTGGCGAGGGCACGGGACAGGATGCGTGTCCGGTTGCTGTCAGCCGTGCAAAGCCAGAGACGCTCTGGAACCTTACCGATCGGGGCGACTGCCATGTTATCTCCACAGGCGAAAGATCGCGACAAGCGATACCAAAACGCGAATATCCACTGAACACATTAACAATAACTATCCTGCCGTCATGCTGTCAGGGGGGGGCGTATTCAGGCTGCGTATCCCGGGCGACCCATTGGAGCTAGACGCATGATTGGCTGTCCGGAGGCTCTCACCCATCGATCGCAGACCTGGCCGCTGGCTCCAACATCGCGCATCTCGCACTGGCCAACGCAGAACCGTCCCAGTCCTCGATCAGGTGCTGGCATGCTCGACTGTGTGGATTTGATGGTTTCCGCAAATGCCTGCCGCCACAGATGGCGATGGCCTAGTCCTGCGCCACCCATTGCGCCATGCGGTCAATCGCCTCGACGACGTTCGGGGCGATCGTTCGCAAGCCATCGCGATCCAGGGACAGACCGCCCGCAACAGCGCGCAGGGCCTCGCCGCCATCGAAATCGACATAGGCAAGGCGCAGCGACAGCTCGCCTTCCGGGCGGCCAAACGCCACGCCCGGCAGGGTTGCTACACCGGTCTCGTCCAGCAGGCGCGCACACAGTGTCTGACTGTCCGCAATGCCGCGCTGCTCCAGACGCTCGCGCAGGCCTTCAAAACTGGGGAAGGCGTAGAACCCGCCACGAATAGCGTTCAGCTCGGCACCGGCCTGCGTCAGCGTGGCGCTGACATAGTCTCCCAGGGCCGCCAGGATGGTCCGCGACCCCGCGAGATAGGCTTCGATATCCTCACCCCCGTCAAAGGCGATGCAGGCGGCGTGCTGGATGGGCGCGGAAACTGAGGTGTAGGTCTCGCTGGCCGCGCTGGCCATGGCCTGTCGCAACCAGGCGAGCGATTTGGGAAAGGCGAAGAAACCCAGGCGCCAACCGCCCGCTCCGGCCCATTTCGACAGACCATCGGAGATGATCGTGCCGCCGCGATAGTGGCGGGCGACAGAGTCGTGCCGACCGTCAAACTGGACCCCGCCATAGATCTCGTCAGAGAGGAGGAGAACACGATGATCGCGCGCCACCCGGGCGATTTCGTCAAGGGCCTCGGGCGTATAGGCCGTGCCGGTGGGATTGCCCGGAGAATTGAGGATCAGGAGACGCGGACGCGCGGGGTCGTCGCGGCACACATCTCGCAGGGCCTGGCCGGTGACACCCAGCCCGTTCTCGATTTGCGTGGGCAGCCAGGTGATCGGCCGGCCCAGGATATGCGCCTGCGGCGCATAGGATACCCAGCTGGGCGTCGGGATGACGAGATCTCCGTAATAGGCCAACTGAACCAGGAACATGAGCTCTTTGGTGCCGGGTCCGACGAGGATGTCTTCCGGGTCAAAATCGAGGCCCTGCGTACGCTTTAGATAGCCGCAGATCGAGACTCTCAGCTTGTGCAGGCCCTGGACCGGCAGATAGTCCTTTTGATGCGCATTGTCCGCCAGCGCCTGTCGCAGGCGTTCCGGCACCGGAAAAGGCGATTGCCCCAGACCGAGGCGATAGACATCTCTCCCCTCAGCCTTAAGCGCAGCGGATCGTTCATTGATCTCGAGCGTTGCCGAGAGCGGCAAACCGCGCAGATTGATGTTGAGCTGGACAGCGGGGGAGAGCTCAAGCGGCTCGGGTGGTGTCTGGATCATTCCCGCATCTATACCGGGGTTTTCGCGCGGGAACAGGCGAAAAAGACCGGATCAGGCGTCGCGGTCGGTGACAACACCGGCCAGGCGCTCGCGGCGGGTCGGGTTGCGATAGAAGATATGCGTGCCGATCCGCCGTGTGCGCACCAGGCTGTCATTCCAGTGCGGGTCAACAGCCGTGGTGTGATAGTGCGTGGCGCGGCGGGTGATATCGCGGCGGAAGCCCATGAAGACGTGCAGCGCCACTTCCTGTGAACGCGTCCAGGCGCGACCGCGCGCCCCGCGTTCCAGGGATCCATCACAGGTGAAGGTGAACTGACAACCGGTCCGGCGCTCGGAGCCTTGGTAAACCACACCACAGATCGAATCCGGATAGGCAGGATGATCCTTGCGGTTCATGACCACTTGCGCCACAGCCAGCTGGCCTTCCTGGCGCTCGCTGCGCGCTTCGTAATAGATCGCCTCGGACAGGCAATTCAGCTCACGGGCCTGGTCACTCGCCAGTTCGAAATGCTCGAACTCGAAGGTGCGCAGCATGGCCAGTGGACGCGATTCCAGGCGAACACCGTCCTGTCGATCCGCCACAAGCTGCAGGGCGCCCATGCTGATCGGATCGGGGTTATAGGCATCCTCGCGTTCCGAAGCCGTGAGGTAACGTGAGGCGATCGCCATAACGGCCAGGTTCTCGTCCTGTACGCGGGCGCGATGAGAGGCCGCATCCATGGCCCCGACAACAGCAAGGCACAACAAGATCATCGCCAGCAAGTGAATTGCTGTCGCGACCTGCTTTTGCTGGCTGCGTGCCGTGTCCATATCCATGCGCTCTATCGAACTCATTTCGTTATCATAGCCGCATCGTCTCTCGACGCGCCTATCATGAAAAATTGCTATGAATCTTCCATGAATTTAGCGCGCCTACCTATTGGGCCGGACCATAACGGTCAAGCACCATGTAGGCTTACAAATATGAAATGAATCGCCTCCCGAAAGAAGCGATCCGTTTCTTTACTTTTTATCAACCACTTAAGACTGGCGACGAAGGCGTGCCTGAGCGGCCGCCAGACGCGCAATTGGCACGCGGTATGGCGAACAGGACACATAATCCAGGCCCGTTTCCTCACAGAAATCAATCGAGGACGGGTCACCGCCATGCTCGCCGCAAATGCCCAGCTTGAGGCCTTCACGGGTGGCACGGCCCCGTTCCGCAGCGATTCGCACGAGGTCGCCGACCCCGTCCTTGTCGAGGGACACAAACGGGTCTTTCTCGAAAATACCCGCTTCCAGGTAATCGCCCAGGAACTTGCCGGCATCATCGCGCGACAGGCCGAAGGTCGTCTGGGTCAGGTCATTCGTACCAAAGGAGAAGAATTCCGCATCATGAGCAATGTCGCCCGCGCGCAGGGCCGCACGCGGAAGCTCGATCATGGTGCCGATCAGGTATTGCGGCTGACCGCCGGTTTCCTCGGCCACGGCCTGGGCCACGCCCGCGACACGCGCCTTGAGGATGGCCAGCTCGGCAGAGGTCGCGACAAGCGGGATCATCACCTCAGCCACCGGCTTCACGCCGGTTTCTTTCTCGACCGCCACCTGGGCTTCGAAAATGGCGCGGGCCTGCATCTCGTAGATTTCCGGATAGGTGATACCCAGTCGACAGCCGCGATGGCCCAGCATCGGATTGCTTTCCGCCAGGTCCCGCGCCCGCTGCATCAGCAGGTCCGCCGGCAGGCCGGTCGCAGCCGCGACATCGGCCACATCCTCTTCGGTGTGCGGCAGGAATTCGTGCAGCGGCGGATCCAGCAGGCGGATCGTGGCCGGGCGGGTTTCCATGATGCGGAAGATGGCTTTGAAATCATCACGCTGCATCGGCAGGATCTTGTCCAGCGCCGTCACGCGACCGTCCTGGCCGTCGGAAAGGATCATCTCGCGCACCGCCGCGATGCGGTCGGCATCAAAGAACATGTGCTCGGTCCGGCACAGGCCGATGCCCTCGGCGCCGAACTCGACGGCCGTCTGACAATCCGCCGGGGTTTCCGCATTGGTACGGACCTTCATGCGGCGCGATGCATCTGCCCAGCTCATCAGCTTGGCAAAATCACCCGTCAGTTCCGGCTTGATCATCTTGGCTTCGCCGAACAGGACCTGGCCGGAGGCGCCATCAATGGTGATGATCTCGCCATCGGTGATGGTGCGGCGCCCCACCGTGAACTGCTTGGCGGCATAGTCGATCTTGATCTGGCCGGCGCCGGAGACACAGGGACGCCCCATGCCACGCGCCACGACAGCCGCGTGCGAGGTCATGCCGCCGCGCGCGGTGACAATGCCTTCAGCGGCATGCATGCCGTGAATGTCTTCCGGCGAAGTCTCGATGCGCACGAGAATGACTTTCTCACCGTCCTTGGCGCGCGCTTCCGCCTCGTCACTGTCGAACACGACAGCGCCGCAAGCCGCGCCCGGCGATGCCGGCAGGCCGGAGGTGAGCAAGTCACGCGTGGCTTCCGGATCGAGCGTCGGGTGCAGCAGCTGGTCCAGCTGGGCCGGGTCCACACGCATCACCGCATCGGTCTCGGAGATCAGGCCTTCGCTGGCCATGTCGACGGCGATTTTCAGCGCGGCCTTGGCCGTGCGCTTGCCGTTGCGGGTCTGCAGCATCCATAGGCGACCGCGTTCCACCGTGAACTCGATATCCTGCATGTCGCGATAATGGCGTTCGAGCTTGTCGAACACCGCGGCCAGCTCGGCATAACTGTCCGGCAGGGCCTGTTCCATGGACGGTGCCGGATCGCCCATCTTCTCGCGCATCGCCTCGGTCAGGCATTGCGGCGTACGGATGCCGGCGACGACGTCCTCGCCCTGGGCGTTGATCAGAAATTCGCCGTAATAGCCGGTATCACCGGTGGACGGGTCACGCGTGAAGGCCACGCCGGTCGCAGACGTCTCGCCCATATTGCCAAACACCATGGCCTGGACATTGACGGCGGTGCCCCAGCTGGCCGGGATGTCGTGCAGCTTGCGATAGGTCTTGGCACGATCGGTCATCCACGAGCCGAAAACAGCGCCGATGGCGCCCCACAGCTGTTCGCGCGGGTCGGACGGGAAGTCGCGGCCCAGCTCGCTGGCCGCAGCCTGCTTGTATTCGCGAACAATGGTTTCCCAGTCTTCCGCCGTCAGCTCGGTATCCAGGGAGTAGTCATTCTCGTCCTTGAAGCTCTCCAGGATGTCTTCGAAAATGCCGTGATCCACGCCCATGACGACGTCGGAATACATCTGGATGAAACGGCGATAGCTGTCATAGGCGAAACGACGATCACCGGAGAGCTGGGCCAGCCCTTCCGCGGTTTCGTCATTGAGGCCCAGATTGAGCACCGTATCCATCATGCCCGGCATGGAGGCGCGGGCACCGGAACGGACCGAGACCAGCAGCGGATTGGCCGGATCACCGAACTTCTTGTCGACGGCCGCTTCCAGCTGCGCCAGCGCAGCCTCGACCTGGCCGTTCAGTTCGCCGGGATACTGGCGGTCATTTTCATAGAACGCGGTACACACACCGGTGGTGATGGTGAAACCCGGCGGGACCGGCAGGCCCAGCTTGGCCATCTCGGCGAGGTTGGCACCCTTGCCGCCGAGCAGCTCGCGCATGCCGGCTTCACCTTCGGAATTGCCACCGCCAAAGGCGTAGACCCATTTCGTGTCAGCGTTCATTTCCTTTTGTCCCCAGCTAACCCTCAATCCGGCTGAAATCGGCGACGGAAGAGATCGCCTCGCGGATATCGGAAAGAAGTAGAAGTCGGTTGCGACGCAGGCCTGCGTCATCGGCATTTACAGTGACCGTGTCAAAGAAGGCATCAATCGGCGCCCGCAACATGGCCAGCGCCGCCATCGCGGCGGTGAAGTCTTCAGCCTCGAGCGCGCTTTTGGCTTTCGGGCCGGCATCGGCCAGCGCGGCCATCAACGCCTTTTCGGCATCCTCGACAGCCGCAGCGGCATCATGATGGCCTTCCGGCATGTCCTCGGTCTTGTTGAGAATATTCGAGGCTCGCTTGAACCCGGCCAGCAGCGCAGTGCCATCCTCGGTATCGAGGAAAGCCTGCAGCGCCCGTGACCGCGCGGTCACACGAACGAGGTCGTCATCGCCGAGCGCAAATACAGCGTCGATGACATCATAGCGGATGCCCTCGTCTCGAAGGTGGACTTTCAGGCGGTCTGCGAAGAAGGCGAGGAGGTCGTAAGGTGCACTGTCATTGCCGAAACACTGATGAGGGACAGCCACGATGTCCTCGCTGCCGGCGTCAGCAAATCCTTCGTATCGCTTTGCGTGTTCCCACTCGAGGCCTCCTCCAGACTTGGCAAGCTCGTCGAAGAGAGCTCGGTTCGCATTTCGCGCAGCAACACACATTGCGTCGAAAACAGCTCGACCACATGCCATCTGCAGCTGGTAGTTTCCGTCTCGCGAGACGAGCGGAAGCCGGAAGCCTCCCTCGAGGCAGATCTTGATCACACCCAGCGCAGCACGGCGCAGGGCGAACGGGTCCTTTGAACCCGTCGGCTTTTCGTCAATCACCCAAAAACTAGCCAGCGTGTCGAGCTTGTCTGCGAGCGCGACAGCCGCGGAAACCGGTTCAACCGGGACCTCGTCCGACGGGCCCTGCGGCTTGTAGTGGGCCTTGATGGCGTCGGCGACGGCGGCGTCTTCGCCCTGTTCCATCGCGTAATAGCGGCCCATCGCGCCCTGGAGCTCGGGGAATTCATAGACCATCTCGGAGACGAGATCCGCCTTGGCCAGGCGCGCAGCCTTCTCGGCCAGGTCCGCATCCGCTCCCACGACCGGAGCCAGCTCAGGGGCCAGCGCGGCGACGCGGTCGACCTTGTCCGCCACCGTGCCCAGTTTTTCATGGAAGGTGATCTTGGAGAGCTGGTCCGCCATCTCGGAGAGCGGCGTCTTGCGGTCATTGTCCCAGAAGTGACGGGCATCGGACAGGCGCGCCGAGAGCACGCGGGAATTGCCCGCGGCGATGGCCTTGCCGCCATCGGGGGCCTGCTGGTTGGCCACCGTCACGAAATGCGCCGACAGCTTGTTTGTCTTCGGGTCACGCACCGCGAAATACTTCTGGTGCGTCTTCATGGTCAGGGTGATGACTTCCGGCGGCAGGTCCAGGAAGTCCGGGTCCATCTCGCCCAGCACCGGCACCGGCCATTCCACCAGACCGCACACCTCGTTGAGGAGGCCCTGGTCCTCGACCAGTTCCAGACCGGCATCACCACAGGCCTTCGTCGCACCGTCCATGATCAGGCGCTTGCGCTCGTCCGCATCAATGGTGACATGACCCTCGCCTTCCAGTTGGGCCTTGTAGTCGTCCCAGCCCGTGACCGTGAACGGACCGCGACCGGCGACACGATGGCCCTCGGTCTCATTGCCGGCTTCCAGGCCGAACACCTTGACCGGCACGACGGCGCCATCAAACACACACAGGATCCGCTGGATCGGGCGCACCCAGCGCTGGGCCTTTTCGCCCTCACCGATCTTCATGGATTTCGGCCAGTGGAAGTTCGACAGGATGGTCGGAATAGCTTCGGCCAGGACTTCCGTCGTCTGGCGACCGGGCTTGTCGATCAACGCGACCCAGAACGCACCCTTCTTGTCTTCACGCTGTTCGCAAGCATCCAGGCTGTCCAGCCCCGCACCGCGCAGGAAACCCTCAACCGCCTTGTCCGGCGCGCCAACACGCGGCCCCTTGCGCTCCTCGCGCACATCCTCGGCCTTCACCGGCAGGCCGGACATGGTCACGACCAGACGGCGCGCACCGACATAGGATGCGGTTTCAGCGGCCTTCAAGCCAGCCTCGCCCAGCGCCTTGACCGTGGCAGCTTCCAGGTCATTGGCGGCCTTGGCCTGCATGCCAGCGGGAATTTCCTCGCAGAAAATTTCGAAAAGGAGGTCGGACATTTTTACCCTGCTCGAGACGCTTGCTGGTGCGCCCATTTTTCTTTCAGCGCCGTATAACCGTCTTCCGGCGCCTTTTCATAGATCAGATCGGTCTCGTCGAATTTCATCCAGGCCTGGGCGCTGCGCGTCCAGATATGCCCGACCGGCCGCAGCTCGCCTGCACCATCCAGCGTGCCCGCACGCACGGTAATACTGTCGCGGCCTTCGGTATCGTGCATCAGGCGGACCCCGCAATCGGGACAGCACCAGCCGGTTTTTCCATTGCCGCTGTCGGCGACAAAATCAAAGCGTTTCGGCTCGCCCTTGATGAAGGCAAACCCGTCGCGCGGGACCAGCATGGACATGGCAAAGGCGCTGCCGCCCTGGGCCTGGCAATTGGTGCAGTGACAGCAATACAGCGCCGTCGGCTCGCACGTCACGGCGTAACGCACGGCGCCGCACTGGCACCCGCCTTCCCGGGGAAAGCTCATCGCTGACATGGCCTGCTCCGGCATCAGGCGTGCTCCTGTGCGGCCCAGCGCTCCATGAGGGCGTAATAGCCGTCATCGGGGGCTTCTTCGTAAATCAGGTCATCTTCGTGCAGGACTACCCAGTCCTGGGCCGACTTCACCCAGATATGCCCGACCGGACGCAGCTGGGCGCGATCATCCAGACAGCTGGCGCGCACGGACAGGGATGGATTGCCCTGGGTATCATTGGCGATGCGCGTCCCGCACTTGTCGCAGAACAGGCCCATCTTGGGCTTTTTCGCCGTGCTTTCCTTTTTGATCTCGAACGCGGTCGGTCCGCCCTTGAGAAACTTGAAGCCCTCACGCGGCACCAGCAGCGACATGGAAAACGCCGACGACGTCTCCTGCTGGCTGGCCTCACTGTGATTGCAATACAGCGTCAGCGGCCGCTCGGTAATCTCGAACCGGATCGCACCACACTGACAGCCGCCGCGCATGGGGAGTTTCATGAGGTCTTCTCCAGCGCCGCGCGTTCGCTGGCGACCCAGGCTTCGGCACAGCCCTTGGCGAGTTCGCGGACGCGGGCGATCCAGCTGGCGCGTTCAGCGACCGAGATGGCGCCGCGGGCATCAACCAGATTGAACAGGTGCGAGGCCTTGAGCGCAAAGTCATAGGCTGGCAGCGGCAGAGGTTTTTCCAGCGCCAGCAGCGCCTTGCACTGATCAGCCGCCTCTTCGAACCAGCGGGTCAGGATCTCGACATCGGCGTGGTTGAAGTTGAAATCGGAATACTGGCGCTCGGCTTCCTGGAAGACATCGCCGTATTTCATGCCGGCGCCGTTGAAATCGAGGTCGTAGACATTCTCCACGCCCTGCACATACATCGCCAGGCGTTCCAGGCCATAGGTCAACTCGCCGGAGACGAGATCGACATCCAGGCCACCGACCTGCTGGAAATAGGTGAACTGGCTGACTTCCATACCGTCACACCAGACTTCCCAGCCCAGACCCCAGGCGCCCACGGTCGGGTTTTCCCAGTCATCCTCGACAAAGCGCACATCGTGCAGCTTGCGGTCGATACCGATGGCGTCGAGCGAACCGAGATAGAGGTCCTGGATATTGGCCGGACACGGCTTCAGCAGCACCTGGAACTGGTAATAGTGCTGCAGGCGGTTCGGGTTTTCGCCGAAACGGCCATCTGCCGGACGGCGCGAGGGCTGCACATACGCCGCTTTCCACGGGCGCGGCCCCAGCGAGCGCAGCGTCGTGGCCGGATGCAGCGTGCCCGCGCCCACCTCGACATCATAGGGCTGCAGGATGGCGCAGCCATGCGAGGCCCAGTAAGCCTGTAGACGGAGGATCAGGTCCTGGAAGGACGGTGCGGATTGGTCAGCCATGTAAGGATATCCCGGCGGGAAAGGCGTTACTCGAATTCGTCGCGACACTAGGCGTGCCCGCCTTTGTAATCAAGCACTCAGACCTTGTTTCGCTGCACTGCGGAAGATGTGTGGCTTCGCCCCCTCACCCCCGCTGCGCGGGACCTCTCCCCGAGGGGAGAGGGATAACACAATCCAATCCTTCTCCCCCGGGGGAGAAGTGCGCCGAAGGGGCGATGAGGGGCTAGTCCAGAACGAGCGGGGCACCGGCCATGATGGCCTGCGCCTCTTCGCTGTATTGACGGTCGGTCGCGTCGTGCAGGACCAGTGGCGGCAGCAGCGTGGCCGGACTGCGACCACCGCGGCGCACGCGCACGATCACCCGTTTGGCCGGACGGTCCGGGCGCGGCTGGATCGGCTTGATCAGCACCGAACCAAAAGCCCGCTCGGTCGCCGACAGGATCGCGGGCAAGGCATCGGCGCGATGGATGATGGTCAGATAACCCTGTCCCTTGATGATGCGTGCCGCCATCTTCACCCACAGCGGCAGGGGCGTGTCACCGGACAGCCAGGCACGCTGTTTTTCCGGATCGGGGTGACGAAGGGCATCGGGGTCATCGAAAAAGGGCGGGTTGAAAAAGACCTGGCTGGCAAAGGGCTCGGACGGCAGGTCGGCGATGTCACCACAATTGACCTCGACCCGGTCAGCCAGCCCGTTTTCGGCAAGGTTCCGGCGCGCCAGCTCTGCGGCCCACTCCTCGACTTCCCAGGCTGTGAAACGCACATCGCTCAGCCGCTTTGCCGCACACAGCAAGGCTGCGCCGGGGCCGCAGCCAAACTCCACCACATGCTCGCCCGGACGGGCCGACAGGCTGGCGGCCAGCATCACCGCGTCCATGCCGGCGCGATAGCCCTTGACTGGCTGGTGCATCAGCACCTGCCCGCCCAGCAGCGTGTTGGTGTTGGTCTCGCGCATCAGGATGGATCAGTCGGCTTCAGACCGTTCCGCCTCATCAAAAGCAATGCGAAGTGCCTCGCGCGCCGCATGCTCATCCTCGTCATCGACCATGACCCTGCGCTGGCTGAAAGGAATATCGCCTCCGTAGAGGCTGGAGACATGCTCATCAAGCACGACCGACTCGATCCCCGCCTCCTTCAAGACGGCTTGGGCGAAGGAGAGCTTCACCGGATCATCGACTTTAAACACCAGTTTCACGGAGACTTGTCCTCCTGCGCTGAATTGCCACCGCCTTCATTACTTGCAGCGATTGGCCGGGATTTCTATTGTCACTGTGTTTCTTCCAGTCGCAAGGGGTGCACCGGCGTGGACAGCATGGTCAGCGTAAAAACTTCGGTGCCGGAATCTGTGCCCACTCTCAATGCCGCGGAACGCCTGGCCAAGCTGGCCTATGATGACATGCGTCGTGTCGATGCGCTTATCCTCGAGCGCCTGGACAGCCATGTCGAACTGATCCCGGAACTGGCCAAATACCTGATCGAAGCCGGTGGCAAGCGGGTTCGCCCGATGATCACCGTCGCGGCCGGCAATCTGCTGGGCTACACCGAAGACTCCGTGATGAAGCTGGCCGCCGCCGTGGAATTCATCCACACCGCGACCCTGCTGCATGACGATGTGGTCGACCAGAGCGGCATGCGCCGCGGCAAGACGGCCGCCAATCTGATCTGGGGCAATGCCTCCAGCGTGCTGGTCGGCGACTTCCTGTTTGCCCGCTCCTTCTCGCTGATGGTCGAAGCCGGTTCGATGAAGGCCCTGGGTGTTCTGTCTGCCGCCGCCTCCACCATCGCCGAGGGCGAGGTCCGCCAGCTCTCTGCCGTCAAGGACACCTCGGTCTCCGTCGACACCTATATGCAGATCATCGACGCCAAGACGGCCGCGCTCTTCGCCGCTGCCGCCCAGGTCTCCGGCATTGTCGCCGGTCGCAATGCGGCGGATGAAGAGGCGCTGGAAACCTATGGCCGCGAGCTCGGCGTGGCCTTCCAGCTGGTCGATGACGCGCTGGACTATGGCGGCCGCGCTTCCAAGCTGGGCAAATCGGTCGGTGATGATTTCCGCGAAGGCAAGGTGACGCTTCCGGTCGCACTCTGCATCGCCAAATCCGAAGGCGAGGAAGCAAGCTTCTGGCAGCGCGTGATCGCCGACACCGATCAGCGCGATGGCGATTTCGAACAGGCGCTGGCCTATATGAAGAAACACGGGACAATCGACGCCACGGTCAAACAGGCCAAGGACCACGCCAAGGCTGCCCGCATGGCCCTGCAACGCTTCCCGGCCAATGAATGGCGCACCGCCCTGGAAGACCTGGCCGATTTCGTGGTCGAACGCGCTTACTGATTTTTCAGACTGGGTTTACTGCGTCGTGTCCATTCCGCGAGCGCGGACATGGCGTCGCACGGCCTGGTGGAAGACCGTGAAACCGGCCGCACTGGCAGCAAACGCCAGGAATTTCACCAGCGCTGACTGCTCGTGCACCAGCCAGGCCAGCAGCGCCGCGATGGCGCCCAGCATGACCCAGATGAGGGCCACACGACCATGGCTCCAACCGAGCCGGATCAGCAGCTGATAGGCATGCGCGCGATGCGGGGTGAACAGGCGGCGTCCGGCTTTCGCCCGTGCGCCCATCGTCAACAGCACATCGCCCAGGATCGGCAACAGGATCAGCGGCACCAGCCACACCGCGCCCTCCGAGGTGGTGGACGCCCAGTATAACGCCAGCCCGCACAACAGGACGGATATGCCCAGCGAGCCGGCATCGCCGCTGAACAGGGATCCCCGGGCGCCAAAGATCGGCGCATTCCACAGGGCAAAGCCCAGCTGGGCCAGCGCGAACAGGATACAGATGGCAGCGAAATCACCCTCGCCCATGGCGGCCAGGGCGAGTGTTGCAGGCACCAGGCCCGCCACCATCAGCCCGTCGGACCCATCCATGAAATTGACGGCATTGACCGTGGTGAACACGAACAGCGCCGAGCCCAGCAATCCGAGCACCCAGGGCAGCTCCCATCCCAAATTGGTCACGGGCCCTGCAGTGAAGGCCACGGCCAGCGAGATCGAGCTCAACGCCGCGAACTTGATCTTTTCCGAGAGGGTGAAGAGGTCGTCGAGCAGCCCCACCAGGCCGGCCAGGGTTGCAAGCACCAGGATGGCGATCAGCATCGAGGCCAGGTGTGGCGCATCAAGCGGCTGCACGGCAACCGCGGCAGCAAACCCGGCCAGAACGCCGACACCACCTCCGCGCGGGGTGGGATCGGAATGACTGGAACGGGCATTGGGATGGTCCAGTATCCCCGCCTCACGCACGACCAGCGTGAACAGCGTGCTGAGCACGAAGGCAAACCCCATGGGCAGCCAGGGATTGAACAGGTCTAGCACCAGTCCAGCTCGCCGTCCTTGAAACCAGCCAATCCGACCTCGATCGAGAAGCCTTCATAGGCATCGGCCGCCTTCTCGGCATCGGCATCATCCTCGAAGATCGCGAAACAGCTGGCACCGGAACCGGACATACGAACCAGGTCCACACCATCCTGCCGATCGAGCCATTGCAGGGCCTTCTTGATTTTGGGCTGCACCCGCATGGCCGGTCGTTCAAGCGAATTGGGCTCACGCGAGAGCCAGTCGAGCACATTGGGGCCACGCCCCTTGGCCTCTTTCAATTCGGCCGGCTGCGTCTCGTCGAACGCCTCGAACACCTTGCCCGTCGAGACTTTCACCCCGGGATTGATCAGGATGGCATTGAAGGCCGGGAAATTGTCGATCAGCTCGATCCACTCGCCGATCCCACGCATGCGCAGCGGCCGGGAATAGACGCAGGCCGGAACGTCCGCCCCGATCGACAAACCGATCCGGGCCAGCTCATCCAGCTCGAGGTCCAGCTCCCATAACTGGTTCAGCGCCCGCAGGGTCGCTGCAGCGTCCGCGGAGCCGCCGCCGAGGCCTGCGGCGACCGGGATTTCCTTGTGCAGATGGATCATCGCACCCTTGTCGATCCCTGCGTGATCCTGCAGGGCACGCGCGGCCCGGAGGACGAGATTATTCTCCTCCTCGATCAGGTCCTCGGAGGCCTCGCCGGACATCGACATCATCAAGGCGATCTCGTCGCGCACGGTAATGGTGTCGCCCCAGTCCGCAAACGTCACCAGGCTGTCCAGCGGATGATAGCCATCCTCACGCGCGCGGCCGACACGAAGAGAGAGATTGATCTTCGCCGGCGCAAATTCGGTTATTGCCCCACTCACGGGTTGGAAGTCTCCGTCGCCAGGTCTTCCGCGGCATTGTTCTCCGCGGTGATGGTTTCAGCTTCGGGAAGGCCGTTTTCCAACCGCTCCCGTGCACCCTCGATTTCGGCCGGGTCGGCCTCGAGGTCAAGCGTGCGGCGCCACTGGAAACGCGCCTCCAGCTCCCGCCCGACACGCCAATAGGCATCGCCGAGATGGTAATTCGCCGTCGCGCTGCCTGGGTCGAGGGTCGTCGCGCGTTCCAGTTCCCGCACAGCCGCCTCGTAATTGCCGAGCCGGTAGTGGGCCCAGCCCAGGCTGTCGATGATATGGCTTTGCGAAGGCTCCAGCATCGCCGCCTGCTGCACCATGTCGAATGCCTGGTCGAGATGGCGGCCATTGTCCAGCCAGAGATATCCCAGATCGTTGAGCACCTGCGCCTGGTTTCCGTCAATCTCCAGCGCCGTCAGGTATTGCGCCTCCGCCTGGTCCAGCTCGTCCAGAATGTAATGACAGGAGGCCGCAAAATAGTGGTAGCGCCAGTCCGGCAACTCACCCGCCTCGTTCCGTCGCGCGATCACCTCCTCGTACAGGCCGATGGCGTCGCCACAGCGATCCGTGACGCGATAGATATCAGCGAGGATCAGTCGCGCCTCATCGTCACCGGTCTGATCGAGCAGACGCTGGGACATGGCCGCTGCCTGGTCCAGCCGGTCGAGCCGGGCCGTCAGCCAGATCAGGTCGATCTGGGCGGGGATATAGAAAGGCCCGGAACGGATGGAGGTGTACTCGGACAACGCGATCTCGGGGAAATTGATCCTCTGCAGCGTTTCGCCCAGCAGCACGCGATTGGGCGCATAATCCGGGGACAGGCGCTGGATCATCCGCAGATAGATCACGGTCAGGTCCATGTCCGCCTGCGCCGCAAGGCTCGCCGCCGGGCCGAACAGGCTCAGCGCCGCGAATTCGGACACGGTCGGCCGCGACGGCGCGCGCCCGCCCGTCTCAACACGCTGCAGGGCTTCCAGGATGCTGGCCTCGTCCGGTGCGCCGCTCAGATAGGTCCGGTAAAGCGTCTCGGCGGCATCAAGCTCGCGTCGGCGCTCCAGGAAACCACCATAAACCTCGACTGCCATACGACGGAATGGAGTGGCAAAGACCGTCGAACGATACAGCTCGTCCGCCTGCGTATAACGCCCCGCGGCTTCCAGCAGCATGGCCCGGTGAAGCGCGATAAACGGTCCCAGATAGCCGGGCGCAGCCATGGTTCGCGCGCCCTCCAGTGCCTCGGCCTCATCGCCAACGCCCATCAGCGCCCAGTGCAGCATGAGCTGGGCGATAAAATCGTTGAACGGGCCGTAGTCCGGGGCGTTTTCCAGCAGCAGCCGCCCCTGTGAATAGCGGCGCGCGCGGATCTCCGTCGCTGCGGAGTAGAGGCTGGCCAGACGGCTGGGATCTCCCGCCGCCACAGACTGCTCTGCATAGATGGCTGCCTCATCCATGCGTCCCGACAGCAGCGCTGTGATGTAGGCACGGTCGGCGAGCGTGGCATCCCCCGGCGCCCGGTTGAGCGCTTCGGCATAATAGATCGCAGCCCCCTCGGCATCCCGGTTCACGCCCGCATAACGCGCAGCCAGGAAGGCGCCATAGGCGGAAGGTTCATCCTCGGGCGCCAACAGGGTCGCACAAGAGGTCAGGACCAGAGATCCGGCTAGAACAGGCAGGAGGCGAAACGCGTTTTTCATGCGCACAGGTTCGCCTCCCGGGCCCGGAAGTGCAAGCGGCAAGCTCCGCTTGGTTTACATATTGGAGTACATCGGTCCGCCGCCGCCTTCCGGCGTGGTCCAGTTGATGTTCTGGTTCGGATCCTTGATGTCGCAGGTCTTGCAGTGCACGCAGTTCTGCGCGTTGATCTGGAAGCGCTGCTCACCCGTGTTTTCATCCTCGATCCACTCGTAGACGCCCGCCGGGCAGTAACGCGTGGAGGGACCTGCGAATTTTTCCAGTTCAGACGCTTTTTGCAGCGCGTCATCACCCAGCTGCAAGTGCACCGGCTGGTCTTCCTCATGGTTGGTATTGGAGATGAAGACCGAGGACAGGCGGTCAAAGGTCAAAACACCATCCGGCTTGGGATAGTCGATCGGCTTGTGCTTGGACGCTGGCTCCAGGCTCTGCGCATCGGACTTGCCGTGCTTCATCGTGCCAAATGGCGACCAACCTCCGAACAGCGTCGTCATCCACATGTCCAGACCGCCCAGGGCAATCCCCAGAACCGTACCGAACTTGGACCAGAGCGGCTTGGCATTGCGGACTTTCTTGAGGTCGTCGACCACCCAGGAGCTCTCATAGGCCGCCTGGTATTCGCTCAGCGTATCGCCCTCACGCCCTTCGCCCAGCGCAGCGAAGACGCTCTCGGCGGCCAGCATGCCGGTTTTCATGGCGTTGTGGCTGCCCTTGATGCGCGGCACGTTCACGAAACCGGCCGAACAGCCCATCAGTGCGCCGCCCGGGAAGGCCAGCGAGGGCACGGACTGCAGGCCACCTTCGGTGATCGCACGCGCGCCGTAGGACAGGCGCTCGGCCCCTTCAAACGTCTCGGCAATCGCCGGATGGGTTTTCAAGCGCTGGAATTCCTCGAAGGGTGAGATGTACGGGTTCTTGTAGTTCAGGTGAACCACGAAACCGATGGACACCAGCCCGTCTCCGAAATGGTACATGAAGGAACCACCACCGGTCTGGCCATCCAGCGGCCAGCCCATGGTGTGCTTGACCAGGCCCGGCTTGTGGTGCTCCGGCTTTACGCGCCACAGCTCTTTCAGACCGATACCGAATTTCTGCGGCTCCTTGCCGGCAGACAAGTCGTAACGATCGATGAGTTGCTTGGCGAGCGAGCCACGCGCGCCCTCGGCGATCAGCGTGTACTTGCCACGAAGCTCCATGCCCGGCTGATAACCATCTTTCTTGCCGCCATCACGCGCGACACCGAAATCGCCCGTGACCACACCCTTGATAACACCGTCTTCCTCGACGACATCAGCAGCGGGGAAGCCCGGATAGACTTCAACGCCCATGGCTTCGGCCTGCTCGCCCAGCCAACGGCAGACATTGCCCAGCGAGGCGATGTAACAGCCATGATTATTCATCAGCGGCGGGAAGAAGAGTGTCGGCAGGCTGATCGAACCGGCAGCGCCAAGCACTTCGAAAATGTCGGTCGTGACCTCATCTTCGAGCGGGCAGCCATCCTCTTTCCAGTTCGGGAGCAGCTCGTTGAGGGCTTTCGGATCGACCACGGCGCCGGACAGGATGTGAGCGCCAACCTCGGCACCCTTCTCCAGAAGCGCGATGGAAATTTCCTGGCCAGCTTCGGCCGCCAGTTGTTTCAGACGGATCGCAGCAGACAGGCCAGCCGGGCCTCCTCCAACGATAACCACGTCATACTCCATGGACTCACGTTCAACGGCAGCGTCGGTCATGGGTCGGCACCCCCCTCATCAAGAATCATCATAAACCCGGCTTGCGGGCGCCCGGTCTTAGCTTAGGATCAACCCTTCATCTAGCGCGAGCTGCGCCCAAGATCAAAACATTTACGTTGACGTCCACGTAACCCATGCTTGAACCCACTGCCCTCACCCCTCATGATGAAAAAGCTCTCCAGGCGCTGATCGACTGGTGGGACGAGGCCGGTATCGAGCTGGATGCGCCGGTCACACGGCTGAAAAAGCGGCCTGCTCCTGCACCGGCACCGCGCCCCGAACCGCCACGCGAGGCGCCGACGCCTCAGCGAACGGCCACGCCTGCCGCTGCAATTGCAGCAGGTTTCGGCGAGCCCGAGGTGCAAGGCCCCTCGGCGCAGGACGCCGCCGCCGAGGCGGACAACCTGGACGCTCTGGAACAGGCGATCACTCAATTTGACGGTTGTCCGCTGAAACGCACGGCGCGTAATACGGTGTTCGCTCGCGGCAATCGCGATGCCCGGATCATGATCGTCGGCGAGGCGCCCGGACGCGATGAGGATGAGGCGGGCAAACCCTTTGTCGGCCGCTCGGGCCAGCTGCTGGACAAGATGTTCGCTTCTATCGGCCTGGCCGAGGACGCGCTTTACATCTCCAATATCGTCAACTGGCGGCCGCCGGGAAATCGCAACCCCACGCAGGACGAGATCGCCACCTGTCTGCCCTTCATCGAGCGACATATCGCCTTGAAGGCTCCCGATATCCTGATCGTGGCCGGCGGCGTCGCGGCGCAATCCCTGCTGCGCGAAACGACTGGTATTACGCGCTTGCGCGGCCAATGGCGCGACTATCCGCTCAAGCAGGCCGATGGTTCAGACACTGGCCAAACCATACCGTGCCTGCCGCTGTTTCACCCCTCCTTCCTGCTGCGCCAGCCCGCCTCGAAAAGAATGGCCTGGCAAGACCTGCTTTCGCTGGATGACCGCCTGCGCAACAGCTAGACTGGCCGCTCGGGCGGCTGGGGCGTTGTGATGGTTGAGTTGGTGTTACGCGTGGCGATGGGCGCGATACTGGCGCTGGTTGTGGGCTGGCCGGTCCGGCGCATGCTGGCGCGCTGGTCACAACGCGAATTCTACCTGCCCTGGGATGCCGGCACACCCTATGCGCCTGAATTCATCCCGCTGCACCACACCCAGTTCGTTCGCTCCAATGACCAGGGCAATTTCGGCGAAATCCTGACCAGTATGATGATGACCAGCCAGGGGTGGTGGGCCATTCCCGGCAAGGTCAACGGGCCGCAGGGCATAGACGGCATCTTCATCCGGGCGGAACGGCGCGGCTGGCAAGCGCGGCTGATCGAGACCAAGACAAATTCCAGTCGCTACCTGCCCCGCCAGATGAGCGATGAAAAACTGCTCAAGGATCTCGATAGGCTCTATCTGACTGCGCCGGCCAGGCTGAGTCCGGTCTATGCCGGATTGCACAAGGCCATCCGCCAGGGTTCACGGGGCCTGAGCAAGGAGTTGTGGCGCCATTCCCTGCAGGCAGGCCTGACCCAGGCCCAGTATCTCGATCGCAGCGGTGAGGTCGGTGCAGATGCTGGCGATCCCAGCAACCCGGCCATGATGCGCGCCCTGTTTGATGGGTTGCGGGAATTCGATCGAACAGGCGCCTCCATCCAAGATCCTGATTCCTGATGGAAACCCGATTTTCTGCCTTTCGGAGTCATTTTTGTTCTTGCTTTGTTCCAGTTCTGAGTCATAGTCCAGCTCATGACCGAGCGCCCCAGCGGCTACGCCCTTAACGCCCACACCACGACCCCGGATGACACCCCCGTCGCCCCGGGAACCAGCATCAGGGGTCGGGGCGCTCGGTCTAACTTCTCGGGACGGTATGAAGCTTTCCAGCGGGAGGCGTTCGACGATGGCTGGGGTGTGGACGGGGAACAGATCAGCGCGCTTCGCACAACGGTGCTGAAGGATGCCTCGCGCTCGATTATCGCGACCAACCAGTCGCCGGACATCTCCTTCGACCAGTCCATCAACCCCTATCGCGGCTGCGAGCATGGCTGCATCTATTGTTATGCCCGCCCCAGTCACGCCTATTGGGGGTATTCGCCGGGCCTGGACTTCGAGAGCGTGATCTTCACCAAGCCGGACGGCGCGAAATTGCTGGAACAATTCTTCAACCGCCCCGACTATCGGCCAAAACCGATTGTCATCGGCGCCAATACCGATGCCTGGCAGCCCATCGAAAAGCGGCTCGAGATCACCCGCGATATCCTGAAGGTCTTTGCGCGTTACAAACATCCCGTCAGCTTCATCACCAAATCCGCCCTGGTCCTGCGCGATCTGGATATTCTAGGGCCGATGGCCGAACAGGGCCTGGCCAAGGGCGCGATTTCACTGACCACGCTCGACCGCAAGCTGGCGCGCGACATGGAGCCGCGCGCAGCGGCGCCGCACCGCCGGTTGAAAGCCATTGAAGGCCTGGCCAGTGCCGGCCTCCCCGTCACAGTGATGATGGCCCCGATCATCCCCGCCATCACCGACTGTGAAATCGAACCGCTGCTCGAGCAGGCAGCCGGAGCCGGCGCCAGCAGCGCAGGCTATGTGCTGCTGCGCCTGCCCATGGAGATCCGCGACCTCTTCCGGGAATGGCTGGCCGAAAAACGCCCGGATGCGGCCAGCCGGGTCATCTCCCTGATGCGACAGATGCGCGGTGGCCGTGACTATGACCCGACCTGGATGCGGCGTGGCCGTGGCCAGGGGCCGTTTGCCGAGATGATCTCCAAACGCTTCCGCGCTGCCATGCGCCGCCACCAGCTGGACACGCGCCAAAAACCGCTGGACTTCACCCGTTTCGAACGCCCGCTGGGCGATGCGGAACAACCCGGCTTGTTTTGACGTTTCAGTGCCGGTTTTCGATTGAGCGGGACCAATGACCCTGATAGCGTCCCACCGGTTGGGGGACATCATGATCTTGCGTTTGTATCTGGCCGTCATGGCCTGCGTTCTACTGGCCGGGTGTTCGGTGAATTTTCAGCCCTACACGCGCGGCCCGTCGGCCGACAGTATCGAAGACTTTGCTGATGAGATGGCGGACGAGCGCCCTGAATTACAGGCTTTCCGTCTGGCGATTACCGAGGCGGCACTGGCGGGCGATATCGACGCGATTACCGCGCTCATGCACCCGGATCTGTCCGCATCAGTTTCGCCCGAGAAACTCACACCGCTTCGCGACCTCGTCTTGGCGGCCCCCATCACCCGGCTCGACATGATCACATATCGTTGGCATCAGCAGGTGCGTGTCGATCAGCCGGACCAAACCACCCTGTGGCTGGAATACATACTGGTCCGGGACGGGGCTCCACTGCTTCAACTTCAAATTGCGGCCGAGCAAACCGGCGAAGGACAGCCCTACCTGTTCAGGACGTTTCGGTGGCAGGAATTAGAAGTCGCCTACTGGGAAGATCCTGAAGAGCTGACCCGTCTGCACTATGTAATGATCGCACTGGCGATCTTGTCGCCATTCCTGATCCTGCAATCCCTGATCAAAATCCTCACCACACCCAGGCTCGCTGGGCGATGGGCCTGGTTGCTGGCGATCTTCGTGACCATCCCGACGATCCAGTTTGTCTGGTCGACAGGTGCATTCCAGGTACTCGCGCCGAGCCTGAACGGCGATGGTGGAAACTATACGTTCCAGATTATCCGCTTCATTCTCACCGGCACGGAGATCAGCAAGGGTGGCGACTATCATTCCTGGGTCATCACGACCGGCTTCCCGCTGGGCGCGCTGCTGTTCCACATTCGCTGGTTTACCGGACAGCTGAAGCGCAAGGACGATGACGCCCTGCGAATGGAGAGCGCAGCGGACACCGACGCACGGGTCTAGGCCGCGCCGCTGCCCCAATCCTGTGAGAGCTGTTCGCACAGATGATCAGCCGCACGTGCTGCCAGGTCCGGCGGGTTGGCGAGAAATTCCGGCAATTGCCCCCGGGTCAGCGGACGCGACAACAGATAACCCTGGATCAGGACTTCCGGCTGGTCGCCCAGGGCCGACATCTCGTCGAGATCCTCGATCCCTTCGACGACAACTCCCATGCCCAGCTGGTGCGCCAGCTCGATCGTCGAGGCGACGATGATCTGGGCCTCCGGTTCATTCTGCAGGCCGGAGATGAAAGAGCGGTCGATCTTGATCTTGTCGAACGGGAAGGCGCGCAGATAGTTCAACGAGGCATAGCCGGTGCCAAAATCATCCATGGACAGGCCGACCCCGAGCTCTTTAAGCCGACGCATCAGGCTCAGCGCCCGCGCCTCGTCATCGATCAGCACGCCCTCGGTGATCTCGATTTCCAGGCGATGCGGCTCCAGACCTGCGCTGGAAAGCGCCCGCTCGACAGAGAGAATGAAATTGCCCTGCTTGAACTGTGCCGGCGAAACATTGACCGAAACCCGCTGACCGCCCGGCCAGTAGACCGCTTCGCGACAGGCGCGCTCCAGCACCCATTGGCCCAGCTTAAGGATCTGCCCGCTTTCCTCGGCCAGCTGGACGAATTCAGCCGGAGACACAAAACCACGAACCTCGTCCTCCCAGCGCACCAGCGCCTCGAAACCAACGATTTCACCTGTGCCCATATGCGCCTGTGGCTGGAAATGCAGGTCGAGCAATTCATCCTCGATCGCTAGCGCCAGGTCTGACTCCAGCATGCGCCGTTCCTGCAGTTCCCGACCCATTTTCGGATCGAACTCACAGACACAATTGCGGCCCAGATGCTTGGCCTTGTACAGCGCCAAATCCGCCTGGTTCATCAACCGGTCCGGGTCCTCACCATCCAGCGGGAACATGGTCACACCGCCCGACGCGCTGACATTGAGATGCACCGTACCTAGCGTGACCGGTGATCCGACCGACGTTACAACCCGTTCGGCTACAGCAGTGGCCGCCATACGGGTTTCCACGCCCGGCAGGATGACCGCAAACTCGTCTCCGCTGAGACGCGCGGCGATCGCCCCCTTGGGCAGGGCGTCCTGCATGCGCTCGGCAACGGTCTTGAGCAATTCATCGCCAGCGGCATGGCCGTGCACGTCATTGACCTCCTTGAAGCGATCCAGGTCAAAGAACATCAGGGCGACCTCGGAATGATCTCCCCAGGCCATGGTCAGTTCGTTTTCCAGGCACTCACGGAAGCGCAGGCGATTGGGCAGCCCGGTCAACGCATCATGATGCGCCATGTGCATGATGCGCTGGCGCGAACGCTCCTCGCTGGAAATGTCACGAAAGGCCAGGATCAGGCTGTCGCGCTTGCGATACTCGATCTGGCGACAGCTGACTTGTGCGGTGATGTTCTCACCGCGGCGCGAGCGCAGATGACACGTGGCCTTGTCCCCACAATTCAGGGTCTGCAGGCGCTCCACGGACTGTTCATCCAGGGCCACCTTGCACAGCGGCATGTCGATCAGGTCTTCCTTGGCCAGTCCGGTAATCTCGCAGATACGGTCATTCGCCTCGACGATGCGGCCGTCCTGGACCAGCACCAGGCCTTCGAAGGTTGAATTGGCCAGGGCATTGATCCGCTGGCCTTCGGCTTCGCGCCGCTTGCCAATGTGCAGATCGAACAGGGCAAAGGTCAGGCCAAGACCGGCGATCGGCAAAATGCCCAGCGCGATCGTCAATCCCAACAATTTTGGTGCCGTCTCCAGCTTGTTCAAAGGTGAGGCAGCCGCCTCGCTGATCTCGAGCGCGGCGGTCAGGGCGAAATACGCCACTCCGGGAATGGTCGACAGCAAGACTGCAGCCAGTCCCAGGCCAAGCCACCCGCTCACGCGCGATGCCGTCATCGCGCTGACTATGGCGATCAGCACAACAGCTCCCATGCCCAGGCAGGCAGTGGCCTCGTTCCACCCAACAGGCACAGGTGCACTGACCGCATTCAGGCTGAAATAGAGCATCGCTGCCGTGCCGGCGCCAACCGTCGCCCCTCCCAGCAGACTTCCCAGCCTGTGCTTGAAAAAGGCCATCACGGTCCAGCCCGCACAGGCCATGCCCACACCGACGAGAAATGCCGAAAGCACCAAGAAGGGATCGAACGCAATGGTGACCCCCGCATTGAACCCCATCAACGCGATAAAGCCCGCACCCCAGCTGCCGATACCGGTGAGGAATCCAGCCACGGTCAGCCAGACCAGGCGTCTTTCGTCTTCCAGGATGAGGATACGGCGCACAGCCGCGGTCGCGGCGCCCGCGCACGCCAGGCTCAGCAGAGCAGCAATCCCCAACAGCCACAGATCATGTACTGCGGCCGAATTGACCATTACTTCTTTCACGTCTTTTTACTCGGTTCATCCACCTTTGGACTGGATGCTGACACGAAAATTTGGATTTAAGCTTAACGCGATGGATTTTTGTTCGACTTTGCCACTGGCCGGCGTTGATGAAGCCGGGCGCGGGCCCCTCGCCGGGCCGGTGGTTGCTGCCGCCGTCGCGCTCGATCCCGATCGACCGATTGCGGGGCTGGGCGATTCCAAGGCCCTTTCGGAGAAACGCCGGCGGATGCTGTTCCAGGAGATTTCGGACAAGGCACATATCGGTGTCGGCATCGCCGAGCCGGCGGAAATCGATCGACTGAATATCCTGCATGCGACCATGGCCGCGATGCGTCGCGCCGTCCTGGGACTGGGTGTAGCGGTCACGGAAATCCAGATCGACGGCAATCGCGTACCACCGGACCTGCCCGTCCCTGCCAGTGCAATCATCAAGGGTGACGCCAAGGTGGCGGCGATCGGTGCCGCCTCCATTATCGCCAAGACACTCCGCGACGACCTGATGCTTCTCGCAGATGCGCGTTATCCCGGTTACGGCTTTGCCAGGCACAAGGGTTATCCCAGCCCTGGTCACCGCGAGGCGCTTGAGCGCCTTGGGCCCTGCCCGATCCACCGGATGAGTTACGCGCCGGTCCGCAAGGCCCTCGAATCGCGCCAGCCCCGGGATGCGAATCATTGTGGATAACTTGATTCAGGGTTAACGCCCCGTTAGCCCTAAAAGCGGAAAACGGACCGTAGAATAAGCGGGTGGAGTTTTGCGTTATGGATCAACTGCCGATCGACCAGATCCTCGAAGGCGAATGCGTGGAAGTGATGAAAACGCTTCCAGACGAAAGCGTTGATCTCGTTTTTGCGGACCCGCCTTACAATCTCCAGCTTGGAGGCGATCTGCATCGCCCGGACAATTCCAAGGTCGATGCCGTCGATAATGACTGGGATCAGATCGGCGGATTTGACGAGTATGACCTGTTTACCTGGCAGTGGCTGGAGCAGGCCCGTCGCGTTCTCAAACCCAATGGCGGCTTCTGGGTCATCGGCAGCTATCACAATATCTACCGCGTCGGCTCCATCCTGCAGGATGCGGGCTTCTGGGTGCTCAACGACATCATCTGGCGCAAATCCAATCCGATGCCGAATTTCAAGGGTACTCGGTTCACCAATGCCCACGAGACCCTGTTGTGGGCGGCCAAGACCAAGGATGCCCGTCCGACCTTCAACTATGCCGCGATGAAAGCGCTCAATGACGGCGTACAGATGCGCTCTGACTGGACGCTGCCGATCTGTTCCGGTGGCGAACGCCTGAAAGATGCTGACGGCAAGAAAGCCCACCCGACGCAGAAGCCGGAAGCCCTGCTGCACCGCGTCCTGCTGTCGACGACCAATCCGGGCGACGTGGTCCTCGATCCGTTTTTCGGAACCGGTACGACCGGCGCGGCCGCAAAGCGTCTGGGCCGCCACTTTATCGGCGTCGAGCGCGACGAGACCTATATCGCCGTGGCTCGCGAACGCCTGCTGGCGATCGAGCCGGCGGCCCGCGAAGCGCTGGACGTCACGCAATCCAAACGCGCCCAGCCGCGCATTCCCTTTGGCGCCCTGGTCGAACGCGGCCTGGTCAAGCCCGGTGACACGCTCTATTGCCCGAAAGGTCGCAATACGGCCCGCGTCCGCGCGGACGGAACCCTGATCGCCGGCGAGCGGTCTGGTTCCATTCACCAGGTCGGTGCGCAATTACAGGCCGCCCCGAGTTGTAACGGCTGGACCTACTGGCATGTCCGCACCAAGCAGGGCCTCGCCCCGATCGATGTCCTGCGCTCGGAAGTGCGAGCCACGCTGGAAAACTAGAAGCTCAAGGGAGCCAACTCCAGGGCCGTGAGAGGGTAACGCTGCCACCGACTCAAAGTCTCGCAACGCCACCAAAAGCTTGGCCATCCGGGCAAATCGGGTAAGTCTGATGACGGCTCTGCAGAGGGGATGGAGTTGAACCGATCACTGACATTCAGAATCGTGACTGCGATCCTGCTGTCGACGCTGGCGCTTTCCGTCGTCGCGACCATTCTCGTCGCCGTCAGCTTCTGGCGCGATATCGAGCGTCAGCAGACCCAATCCCTGGACATGTACATCGCGGAGCGCGCGCACCGGGCCAATGACATGTTCCAGGAGATCCGCCAGGCGCATCTCACCGCGCAAACTGCACTGGATCGCCGCCTCGGAGCCTTGTCGGACGCACGGGTCGAAGCCGAATTCGACCGGCTCTTCCCGGTCAATGACGATGGCACCAGACGGTCGATAAACGCCCTCTTCGACGGTTACACCGACGAGCACGGGAACTTCCATCATGGTGTCGGCGCGTATATGGGCTCCCTGCAACCGCTCGACATCAACCGCAAACGTTTGCTCCTGGCAGCCTATAATGTGGTCGACCAGGGCGGTGAGATGCTCGAGGGCCGCGTCCAGAACCTCTATCTTTTCACACCCTACAACGAGCTGGTCATCTCTGCGGCGTCACGCGAAGACCAGCTGATGTTCTATCGCCGCGAAGCGCCGCCGGATTTTGACTTGACCCAGTTCAGCTTCACCCAGGGCGTCACGCCCGAGAACAATCCGGACGGGGTATTCCTGTGCGATGAGCTGTCCCAACTCGCCTTCATCCAGAACCGCGAGGCGCTGACAACAGGCTGCTTCACGCCCGTGCGGCGCAATGGCGAACACCTCGGAGCATTTGGCACCACGGTGCAGCTGCAGGATCATTTCCGCGAGGCGATGACGGACACCCTTCCGGACGGGCAGAACCTGTTTATCAACAGTGCTGGCGACATGATCGCCCACCGGGATTTGCTGGAGGGTGAGATCAGCCAGGATGACGTGACTGCGCTGGCGGATCGCCTCGGCGTCGAGATGCTCCACCAAGCCATCCTGACCTCTGATCAAGAGGCTGGCGCCCTGGTCAGCCCGGACGGACGCTGGCTGGTCGGATTTTCCCGCATGATCGGACCGGACTGGTTCTTCGTGACCCTGCTGGACCGTGAGGCATTGCGCGCCGACGCCATCCGCGAAACGGGACGCATTCTCGCCTTGGCCATTATCGGCGTCGCCCTGCAGGCGCTTTTCCTGCTGTGGTATTTCCGGCGCCATATCGTCACGCCTCTCGCCTCCCTGACCCGGTATTTCTCGCATGACCAGCAGCACCGGACCGACATTACCAGCGCGACGCATCGCCTGGCCACACGGAGGGACGAGATCGGGACATTGACCCGAACGCTTGCCGATCAGGACCTGCGTAACCGCCAATTGCTGGGCGAACTCGAGGACCGGGTCGAGGCACGAACCCGCGAGTTGGAGAAGGCCAATCAGGCCAAGAGCGACTTTATCGCCAATATGAGTCACGAGCTGCGCACGCCCCTCAACGGAATCTACGGACTCGCACAGGCGCTGGAAGCCAATCTGGACGAGCCCGAGTTGAAGGAGCAGGCGCGCATGATCCAGGCGTCGGGAGAAACCCTGACCCTCCTGCTCAGTGACATTCTCGACATGTCCAAGATCGAGGCCGGCAAGCTGGAAATGTCACCGACCCGGGTCCAGTTGCCACAGCTTTTGACGGACATTCATACCCTGTTTTCAGCCCAGGCGCGCGACAAGGGCCTCGATTTCAAACTCGACCTGGATGCCGCCTTGCCGGATACCGGCAGCGTTGACGCGCACCGCGTTCGCCAATGCCTCTCCAACCTGCTGTCGAACGCGATCAAATTCACCGATAGCGGCCATGTGACAACGCGCGCCTCTGCACAGGCAGTGGAAGACGGACACATCATCGCCGTCGAGGTCCAGGACAGCGGAATCGGTATGGACGAAGCAGTGACGACAAAACTCTTCGCCCCCTTCCAGCAAGCCGATGCCTCGATTTCAACCCGGTTCGGCGGCACCGGCCTGGGCCTGGTCATCTCGCGCAATCTTGCCCGGATGATGGGCGGCGATATCCGGGTTGTGTCCTCCCCGGGCGACGGATCGCGTTTCACACTGGAATTCAAGCTGGCCGGTATTTCCCGCCGCGACCAGGCGGACACTGTCGCTCAAACGCCGGTCGAACTGGCCAAGGCCCCTCATTTTGCGCCCCTGCATGACCGCTCCATCCTCCTGGTCGAGGACAATCTGATCAATCGCGAGGTCGCCAAGGCATTTCTCAAACCCCTGGGCGCCAAAGTCACCGAGGCCCATGATGGCAGGCAGGGCGTGGATGCGGTTGTAGAAAACGAGTTCGACCTGGTCCTCATGGATATGCGCATGCCGGTGATGGACGGGCTGGAGGCGACACGTCAGATCAGAGCCCTGGACAACGGACGCAGCAGCCTTCCGATCGTCGCGCTGACAGCCAATGCAACGGAAGAAGACGCGCGGGCCTGCCGCGCAGCGGGCATGGATAGTTTTGCGGCCAAACCGCTCAATGCGCCTGACTTTTTCAACGCCATGATGGAAGCGCTCGAAGCCCCCGCTGAATGATCGCTGCGGCCCGCTCACACCCGGCGGGTGGCCAGGACTTTGCGCATGACGCTGGGCAAGGCCTCTTGATCAAGCGCGGCCTCATCCACCCATTCACCCGTGTTGGGCGCCCAGGTGGCGGGCGCATTGGCCTCGTGCACCGCCAGTCTCAGCTCGAAATGGGTGAAGACGTGTTTCACCTCGCCTCGACCAGACCAGTCCGCTTCAAACGGCGGCTCCCATTCCGGTTCCGCCTCTTGCCAGGGTGTTGACGGGACTTCCCGCATACCACCGAGTAGCCCCTGGTCCGGACGTGTGCGCAGCCAGACCTGCCCCTCATGACGGACAAGCCAGGCCAGGCCCTTGCGCATAGGTTTCGGCTTCTTCTTTTCCTTGAGCGGATAACGCAGCATGTCGCCTTCTGCCCGGGCCAGACAGCCCTGCTCCCAGGGACAGGCCGGACAATCGGGAGATTTGGGCGTGCAGACGGTCGCGCCGAGATCCATGATCGCCTGTGCGTAATCTCCGGACCGTTCCGGACAGGCGATTTCCGCAGCCAGACGTTTGATCTCGGGCTTGGACTTTGGAAGGGCGATCTGGACCCGGTGATAGCGCGTGATCACTCGCTCGACATTGCCATCAACCACGCTGGCCGGCACGTTGAACGCAGCCGCCAGGATCGCATTCGCCGTGTACTCGCCAATGCCCGGCAGGGCCAGCAACCCCTTGAGCGTATCGGGAAACTGTCCCGCGTGCTCTGTTGTCACGGCCTGGGCACAGGTGTGCAGATTGCGCGCTCGCGCATAATAGCCCAGCCCCGCCCACTCGCGCATGACGTCCTCGCGCGGCGCAGCGGCAAGGTCCTCGACGCCCGGCCACAGCGCGAGAAAGCGGTGCCAGTAAGGTGTCGCGTGAGGAACCGTCGTCTGCTGCAACATGATTTCGGACAGCCAGATGGCATAGGGATCCGCCACCACGCCGGCCTCGCGGTCCTCGGGCCGAACGCGCCAGGGCAGGCTGCGCCCTTCCCGGTCATACCAGGTCAACAGGCGCTGTCTGAGATCAAGGATTTCGGGGCGGGTCTGCATGAGGCGTCAACTTGCGGGAAAATGGCAAAGGCGCAATGCTGTGTGACATGAGACGACGCCCGACACAGTCAAGCGTGGAACAGGCCGCGGGCCAGTATCTGCAGGAGCATCGCGGCCGCGCCGCGATCCGCCCGGCGCCGCGTGCCGGACGCGCGGCTGAACGTATTTTGCGCCCCCTGGCCAAGAAATTCGGTGTCGGCGTGGACCAGCTCGCCCAGTACTGGCCAGAGATCGTCGGTCAACGCCTGGCACAATGGAGTGCGCCCAAATCCATTCAGCGCAATGGGGGCGTCGCCACACTGGTGATCGAGGCGCGCGGCCCGGCTGCTGCCGTATTGCAGGCTGAGAGCCGCCGAATTCTGGAGCGTGTCGGCACATATTCCGGCGGTCGATCGCCGACGCGTTTGCGTGTGATACAAGGCAGTATGCGCGCCTCGTCGCCTGTCCAAACAGGGGTGACAAGCGGGCAAGCAAGATCACAAAACAGCGATCAGGTAGAGACTTCTGCTGAGGCAAGGTTATTGTCCGCCTTGAAACGTTTCGACAAATCCGTCAAAGCCCGTGGCGGAAACTGAATTTCTGAGGGGATTGGAATGAGCGTAACTCGTCGATTTTTCACGGCCGTGACCATGACAGCGTCGCTGGCGCTGGCGGCCTGCGGTGGCGGCTCCAATGGTTCAATCGAGGGCCCGGGCGCTGACGAGCGCAGCCTCGGCTCGGTCGATGCACCGGTGACGATGATCGAATACGCCTCCGTGGCTTGTGGCCATTGCGCCACTTTCCACGAAGAGGTGTGGGGTACGATCGAGTCCGAATTCGTCGAGACCGGCAAGGTCCGCTATGTGATGCGCGAGATGCTCAATGGCGGAGCCACCTTTGCTGTCGCCGGCTTCTCCCTTGCCCGTTGCGTCGAGGATGACCGCTATTTCGACATGGTCGACCTGCTGTTCCAACAGCAGCGCGCGATTTTCCAGGCCGCCTCCCAGCCCGGCGGTGCACGCCGGCAATATGTCGCCATTGCCCGCTCCATGGGCCTGTCCGAGGCCGAGATGGATGCCTGCCTGAACGATGAAGCCATCAACCAGGCGATTATCGACAGCCACGACCGTGCCTTCGAGGCCGGTATCACGGGCACGCCGCGTTTCGTGTTCAACGGCCAGATGCTGGACAGTGAACGTGACGGCAATCGCTCGATCTTCACCCTGGGTGGGAACCCGGTCCTGATCGATGGTGAGCCGGTCGAAGCCATTGTTGACGCAGATAATTTCCGACGCCTGCTCGACCACCTGGTCGAACAAGCCAGCTCTGAAGGCTAATTGCGATGCGTGGTGTGATGCGTTCCCTTGTCGCCCTGACCCTGTCCGTGCTTGCGCTGGGGAGCGCTCACGCCCAAGAACCGTCTGACCCGCCTCCTCCGCCGCAGGACGTTGTCCTGGGCTCTGCTGAGGCGCGCCTGGAAATCATCGAATACGGCTCCTATGCCTGCCCGCATTGCGGACATTTCCACGAGAACAATTGGCACATGATCAATTCGGAATTCGTGGAGACCGGCCAGGTCCGCTTCATTTTCCGACCGATCGTGACCCCGCCCGAGCAGATGGCCGCGGCGGGCGCCTTCCTGAGCTATTGTGTCGGTGACGAACGCTATTACGACGCCGTCGACCTGTTGTTCATGGAACAGCCCAATATCATCGAGGGCATGCGCAATCGCGAGGATGTGCTGGGTATCTACGCGCGCATTGCCGGAGCACTGGGCCGGACCCAGGACGAGATGCTCGCCTGTTTCAATGACGAAGCGAACAATACGCGCCTGATGTCCAACCTCTACCAGGCCAGTCTGGATGGAGTACGGGGCACGCCCAGCTTCCTGTTCAACGGCGTGCTCCTGTCGAGCCAGCAAGTCGATGGCGAGTACATTTTCATCTATGGCGAGGAGCCACTTATCATCAACGGAGATAGGGTTCCTGCCGAGTTCACTGAAGACTCCTTCAGGAGAATCATCCTTCACTTCCTGACGGAGTCCGATTCGGACTAGACATTTTGTCAGAAAAGCGCCGCATTTGCCTTGTACACTTGGTGAAAACGGCGTCGTGGAGGTCAGGTGAAGTTCACTCAGCTCAGGCTGACCGGATTTAAATCCTTTGTCGATCCGACCGAATTGCGGATCGATCCGGGTTTGACCGGAATTATTGGGCCGAACGGGTGCGGCAAGTCCAACCTGCTCGAAGCCCTGCGCTGGGTCATGGGTGCCACCTCTGCCAAATCGCTGCGCGGCGGCGGTATGGAAGACGTCATCTTCGCCGGTACCGACATGCGCCCGGCGCGCAATCATGCCGAAGTTGTCCTGACCATCGACAATGCAGACCGCCGCGCGCCAGCCGCCTTCAATGACGCGCCAACGCTGGAAGTCACGCGGCGCATCACCCGGGGTGCCGGATCCGCCTACAAGATCAATGGCGAGGAAGTCCGCGCCAAGGATGTCCAGCTGCTGTTCGCCGATGCAGGCACGGGCGCCAATTCGCCAGCGCTCGTTCGCCAGGGCCAGATTTCCGAACTGATCGCTGCCAAGCCCCAGAACCGCCGCCGCGTGCTCGAAGAAGCCGCTGGCGTCTCTGGCCTGCGCGCTCGCCGTCACGAAGCCGAGCTGAGGCTCAAGGGTGCCGAGAGCAATCTGGAACGCCTGCAGGAGGTCATCGACGAAACGGACAGTCGTCACTCGGCCCTGCAGAAACAGGCGCGCCAGGCCTCTCGCTATCGCAAGCTCTCCACCAGTATCCGCACACTGGAAGCCGCCGTCTGGCTGAACCGCTGGCGCCACGCTGCCAGCCAGGTCGAGGAAGCCGAAGGCGCACTGGCCGAATGCCTGGAAGCGGCCGAGACGGCGACCCGCTCTGCTGCTGATGCCCGGACACAGGCCGAGGTCGAGGCCGCGGCCCGAGAGCCTGCACGCCTGGCAGAGGCCGAGGCCGCCGCGGCCCTGCGGGCGCTGGAGCGCGAACGCGACCGGCTGGAACGCGATGCAAGTGACGTCCAGAATCGCATTGCCGGCTTCGAGAACCGCCTGACCGAACTCGCCGCCTCGACCCGCCGCGAAGAGCAGATCGGCGAGGATGCGGAAACATCGCGCAGCGAAACCGTCAGCCAGATCGAAAGTCTCGAGCAGGAAGCAGCCAAAGAGAAGGATGCGCTCTCTTTTGCTGAAGCCGCATCGCATGATGCTGAAAAGCGCCGCACCCAGAAGGAAGCCATCCTCGACACCAAGGCCCGCGAGGCCGCCGAGAACCGGGCTGCCCTGGAAGCCGCTCGACGCGATGCCGAACGCCTGGCTGCCCGTCTCAATCAGATCGAGCGGGAGATGAGCGCCGCCAGCGATGAACGCGAACGTGTCCAGGCCTCGACCGCCCTGGCCGATCTGGCCGAAGCCGAAGCGGCCGTTGAAAGCGCAGAGGAGGCACTGACCCTTGCCAAGACCCGATCGGAAACCGCTGACACAATCCGGGCCGAGGCCGAGACGGCCTTCGAACACGCGCTGGAAACCTATCGCGAGCGCCAATCAGATCATGATGCCCTGCAAAGAGAGGCCCAGGCACTGGAACGCCTGCTCGCCGCCTCGACCCAGGACACACCGAACCCCGCAGTGGATGCGGTTCGCGCTCGATCAGGTTTCGAACAGGCCCTGGCAGCTGCGCTGGGCGATGATCTTGATGCCTCGCTGGACGGCGATGCGCCGCGTCACTGGCAGGAACTGGCCATCACGCTTGACCAGCTGCCCGGCGGCTCTGTCCCGCTGTCAGATCATGTAAAGGCTCCGCCCGCCCTGAAGGCCCGCCTCGACTCGATCGGCGTGGTCAAACCGGAACGGGCCGAGGAAGCGGCACGCAAGCTCAAGCCGGGACAGTGCGTGGTGACGCTGGAAGGCGATTTGTGGCGCTGGGACGGGCTGGTCGCCCGTGCGGATGCACCAACTGCAGCCGTCGCACGACTGGAACAACGCAATCGCCTGGAAGAAATCGAAGCCGAGCTCAATGTCCGGGCCGAACCGCTGGAAAGCGCCCTGCAGGCCAAGGATGCGGCCCAGGCGGCCGTGACCGCAGCCCGCCAGGATGCCATTTCTGCCCGGGAAGCCCTGCCGGAAGCCGACCGCGCTGCCCGCGGCGCCATCAACCGTGTTGGCGATCTGCGCGAGAAAGCCGCCAAGGACAGTGCCCGCGCCACCGCCCTCAAGGAGCGGCTGGAGCGCTTGGCCGCAGAGCTGGCGGAGGCACGTGCAGCGCACGAGGATGCGATCAAGGCCTGTGAGACGGACAGCCAGGCCGAGGCCGATATCGAGGCGCTGGAGACCGCGCGCGAGGAAGCTGAACGCGCCCGCATGGCCGCCGCTGATGCCCGCGCCGCCTTTGAAAGCGTGCGCCGCGAGGCCGAGATGCGCAAACAGCGCATGGTCGCCCTGCAGCGGGAACAGGATGCGTGGGCCAAGCGCTGTGAAAGCGCCAGAGCCCAACTGGCTGAAATCGCCAAACAGATCGCTGAGACCGAGACCCGGCTCGCGGAAACCCGTGAGCTTCCGGCCAAGCTGGAGGAGCAATTGCACCTCCTGGGCGACAAGATCGACAAGGCTGAAGACGTCGCACGCGAGGCCCGTGAAAAAGCCAGCGCCACCGAGGACCAGGTCAAGGATGCTGACAGCGCCGCCCGCAAGGCCGAGGCCGCTGCCTCTGCTGCCCGCGAGAGCCGCGCCGCCGCCGAAGCCCGTCTTTCCGGCGCTCGCGAACGCCTCAACGAGACCACGGAACGTCTGCAGGATGCGACCGGCTCGGCGCCGGGCGCCCTGGCCTCCCGAATCGACGACGAAGACATCACCAGCCTGTCTCCGGACGAGCTGGAGCGCCGTCTCAACGAGGCCCGCGCCTCACGTGATCGCCTCGGTGCCGTCAATCTGCGCGCTGATGAAGAGGCCGAGGAACTGGCGAAGACCGTCGAGGAAATGGCCAAGGAGCGCGATGACCTGCTGGAAGCCATCAGCCGGCTGCGCAAGGCGGTCGATGAACTCTCCCGCGAGGGTCGGGCGCGCCTGCTGGAAGCCTTCGAGATCGTTGACGGACATTTCCGCAATCTCTTTGCCACCCTGTTCGAGGGCGGTCATGCCGAGCTGCGTCTGACCGAGGACGAGGACCCGCTGGAAGCCGGGTTGGAGATCTTCGCCTGCCCGCCAGGCAAGAAGCTCGATTCGATGTCATTGATGTCCGGCGGGGAACAGGCGCTGACGGCCTCCGCGCTGATCTTTGCAGTCTTCCTGTCCAATCCGGCACCGGTCTGTGTAATGGATGAGGTCGACGCCCCGCTCGATGACGCCAATGTCGACCGCTATTGCCGCATGCTGGCGGAAATGCGCCGCCTGACCGAGACGCGTTTCCTGGTCATCACCCACAATCCGCTGACCATGTCACGGGTCGATCGCCTGTTCGGCGTAACCATGGCCGAACGCGGCGTTTCGCAACTTGTCTCGGTGGACCTTGTAGCCGCGGAACAGTTGATTGCGGCCGAATAGCATATTTTCGCTTTACTTACTTACACTTACCGCACCCGCACCATTGCTTGACTTGTCCAAGCCCCGGGGATAGTTTGCGCGCGCCTATGGGGGGTCCTCTTCCATAGGTGTGCCGATTAATCAGTCTTGTGAAGACAACACTCTGAGCGACCCATCCAAATCCGACCTCGAAGCCTTGCAGCAGCGTATTGACGCGCAGCGCGAAGCCCGCAGAGCCAAGACACAGGATGAGCCGCGATCCGCATGGTCCCTCGGGATGCGATACGGATCCGAGTTCTTCGCAGGCGTGTTCGTCGGATCCGCGCTGGGTTTCATTGTAGACCTGGTCGCTGGTTCGGGACCGTGGGGACTGGTCATCGGCACAATGTTGGGCTTTGTCTCGGGCACATTGAATGTGGTCAGGGCGGCCAAAGAGATTAATTCGGAAGCCGGCGGCGAAAGCTGACGTTTCCTTGGTTAGACAGCGGCTTGTTCCGCAAGACATGAAAGAGGCCGGGCGTGGCAGACACCAACCCGATCAAGCAGTTCGAAGTCCACGAAGTCTTCCAGTTCGAAGCTTTTGGCCTGAATCTGGCTTTCACCAATTCCAGCTTCTTCATGGTGCTGACGACGCTCATGACGATCGTCCTGTTCACCGTCGCCATGGGCAGCCGCGCCACGGTCCCGAACCGTGCGCAGTCGGTCGCCGAGATCATCTATGGATTTGTGGCAGACATGTTGCGCTCGACCGCCGGGTCTGACGCGCTGCGTTTCTTCCCGTTCGTCTTTACGCTCTTCATCTTCATCCTGGTCGCCAACATGCTCGGCATGTTCCCGTATTTTCCGGCGCCGGGCTGGCACTCCTTCACCATCACCTCGCACATCATCGTTACGGCCGCGCTGGCCATGATGGTCTGGCTGACGGTTCTGGTTTACGGCCTGTTCAAGAACGGTCCGAAATTCTTCAAGCTCTTCGTACCGTCCGGCGTACCCATGTACATCCTGCCCTTCGTGACGCTGATCGAGATTATCTCCTTCATCAGCCGTCCGATCTCGCACTCTGTACGTCTGTTCGCGAACATGCTGGCGGGTCACATCCTGCTCAAGGTGTTCGCCGGATTTATCGTCATGCTTGCAGGCGCTCTGGGCGCGGCCGGTTACCTCGTCGGTATCCTTCCGTTCGCCATGACGCTGGCGCTGACGGCTCTCGAATTCCTGGTCGCTTTCCTGCAGGCATATGTCTTCGCGATCCTGACCTGCATCTACCTTTCCGACGCCCTGCACCCAGGACACTAAGCAGGACGTCGTTTCACTCACAGCTACACGATCTTCTAAAGGAGTTTCAAAATGGAAGCGGAAGCAGCTCGTTACATCGGCGCCGGTCTGGCTTGCCTTGGTATGCTCGGTGCAGCCATCGGCGTTGGCAACATCTTCGGTTCCTTCCTTCAGGGCGCTATGCGCAACCCGTCTGCCGCTCAGCAGCAGTTCGGCAACCTGATCTTCGGCTTCGCCGTTACCGAGGCACTGGGCATCTTCTCCCTGCTCATCGCCCTGCTGGCCCTGTTCGGCTAATATCAGGTTCGCGCGGTAATCACCGGATTGCCGCGCGCTCTTGCTCCCTTTCGGGAGCACCTTTGACATAGGAGCAGGCGTTCCATGACGCTCGCACCGGAACAAGAAGCGGCTCACGGCGCAGATGCAGCTCACGCAGCATCCGACGTCTTCCCGCCCTTCGACCCGACATATTTCCCGTCCCAGCTCTTCTGGCTGGCGATCAGCTTTGTAGTTCTCTACATCGCGCTGGATCGCTTTATCCTGCCGAAGATCAAGACGACGATCGAAGACCGCCGCGACCGTATCGCGGACGATCTGGATGCCGCTGCCCAGGCGAAAGCTGATGCAGAAGCAGCCGGTGAAGCTTACGAGAAATCCCTCGCGGAGGCTCGTTCCAAGGCTCACGGCATTGCTGCTGACACGCGCGACGCCCTGGACAAGGAACTGGCGAAGGAAGCTGCCAAGGTAGAAGCGGAACTGGCGGAGAAGCAGGAAGCTGCTGAAACGTCCATTCGCGCTGCCAAAGACAAGGCTTTCGCCGAGGTTCGCGGTATCGCCGCCAGCGCGACGGCTGCTGCCGTTGAAGCCCTGGCCGGTGTAGAAGTCAGCGACAAAGACGCCGAGAAGGCTGTCGATGGCGCCATGAAGGGAGCTTGATCATGCGGATTGCTGCTGAAGAAGCTTACGGCGAACAAAGCCTGGTCGAGTATCTGCTCGCAGACCCGTCTTTCTACGCCTCCCTGGCCCTGGTCGTGTTCTTTGGTCTGCTCATGTACATGGGCGTGTTCAAGACGATCGCCAAGACGCTCGACGAGCGTGCCGAAGGCATCAAGAACGAACTCGAGGACGCCAAGCGCCTGCGCGAGGAAGCGGCTGAAATGCTCGCCTCCTACCAGCGCAAACAGCGTGAAGCCGAAGCTGAGGCCGAGGCGATCATCGCTCAGGCCAAGTCCGAAGCCTCCATGCTGAAGGAAGAGTCCCGCAAGGAACTCACCGAGCGCCTCGAGCGCCGCACGGCCATGGCCGAACAGCGCATCGCCCAGGCAGAGGCCCAGGCCGCTGCAGAGGTCAAGGCGGCTGCCGCCGAGCTGGCTGCTGCTGCTGCCGAGGAAATCCTTCAGTCCAAGCTGAAGAAGACGGATCTCAACAAGATCGTCGACGCAGACATCAAGTCTGTTGCGGACCGCCTGAACTAGGCCTCCCAGCACTGTCGGAACGAACAAGGCCCGGAGCATCTCCGGGCCTTTTCTTTTGCCGTTCTGTAACTCGCCACACCGGCCGCTAAAACTGCCCGGGCCAGAATCAGTAATATCGCAACGCGCGTCGATTGCGGGTCAGGGGTCTACTACGCGACGGTCATTTTGGGATTGGCCCCGGCGCGGCGCGCCGGGACGCTCGAGGCTGACTATTCCGCCGGATCGGCGGCCTTATCCTTTTCACCGAATGCCCATTTCACGCGCTTCCAAAGCCAGGGGAAACGCTTGAGCATCTGGGTGATCCAGCCATGCAAGGTCTTGGACGCTGCTGCGACGAGCACCAGGCCGACAAAGCCGATCATCGCGCCGATGGGTAGAATGGGGGTCAACAGGCCAACCGGCACAGCAATCGCCATGAGGGCGAGGCCCAGAGCCACGGCAACAGCACGGATCACCAGCACCACGACGGCGCCGAAGGCATTCGAGCGTGCCCATCCGTTCAATTGCTCGTTCATGGCTGTGACCATCTCCAACCCCGTCTGCCGGTGCGCGACTTCTTTGTCCGCGCGGCCAGACAGGAAACACTTAATTCGTAAACGTGACCCCAATGCGAGACAAAAGCGCCCAAATTCGGGCACGATCTGCGCTTCGTTTCACGCCTGTTGCATAACAGCATCAAAAAAGCGGGGAATCGCCAGTTTGCTCATCCTGCAAGGAGAATATGGGGGCTGCAAGGCCCGGAGGAAAGGCCTGTCGCCAGTTCCCGCTGTGCAGACGTCATAAATTAATGGAGAGCGCTGTTTTCACGCGCAATCGATACGGGTTGCACGCCGCAGGACCGCCCCGGAGAGGTCGAGGCCGTCCAGTTTCGCGCCAGGAAGGGCCAAACCTCATTATAAAAGCCGTCACGCACGAGCGTGGCATGATCGGCACCATTGATCTCGACAAATTCACTCGGTTCCGGCGCCAGCGCCACAAGCGCAGCGCCATGATCGGCCGGGATCAAACGATCCTCCGAGCCATGCACGACCAGCAGCGGTTCATCCAGAGCGCCAATCCAGAGGTCAGAACGGAAACTGTCGCGCATGAACAGGTCGAACGGGTAGAGCGGCAGCTTCTCCCCCGCCAGCTGGCTCATCGAAAGATACGGGGCTTCCAGGACCAGAGCGCCGACAGCATTGGTCGCGGCCAGGCGAACAGCCGGACCACTGCCCAGCGAGAATCCGTGAACGACAATATCATTGGGATCAATATCGCGGCGCAAGAGCCAGGACAGGCCAGCCTGGGCATCGATATGCAGCCCCTCTTCGCTGGGTTCACCGGTTGAGCCGGAATAGCCGCGGTAATAGACCGCCAGGAAACCCGCACCCTGATCGTGCAGGCGCTGCCAGCGGCCCGACTGGATTTCAGGTCGGCCCGCATTGCCGTCAAAGAAGAGGAAGGTCGGGCAACCGCGCTCTGCCTCGGAATACCAGGCCGTCAATTGCTCCCCGTCTGCCGTGTTCAGACGCACGGGGTGGATCCAGTCCTCACGCGGCGCCACGCGTTCGCTGGACGGATGATAGATGAAACCGGGTTCGCTGAGCCACAAGAGACCGCCAAGAAGGACATAGATCCCGATCGAGAACAGGAGGATGTCTCGCAGGCGCGTGGTCCAGCCAGTGCGGCGGAAACTCAGGCGGGTGGATGTGTTACGGGCAGGCATGCCTCCCCCTAACCTCCCTTCTTGGCAGTCTTGCGGCAAGGACGGGGCTAATAAGAGACGAATAGCGCGCCGCGGACAAACCACAATTTTTCGCTCCTGTCGCGCTGAACACGCCATGAGTCATATGGGCGGGATTTGCATCAGATTTGACACATGCCCGCTCCTGCTGGCAGCGGCGCGCGCGGGGTGCTAGCGTCGGCGCGGAGTCGTCCAGGACATTTTGCGTGACATCAAAACTTTCCAATATTCAGGGACTAAGAGCGATTGCCGTTCTCCTCGTCCTGGCTGTCCATATCCAGTACAATGAAGCGCGGACCGATGCGGAGGCCCTGCTGACGCCCTGGCTGCTCCATGGTGTCGCGGGCGTCGATTTATTCTTCGTCATCTCCGGCTTTGTCATGGTGTGGATCACCAGCAGCCCGGACCGCTCCGTCAACATCGCGCAATTCCTGTTCAACCGCGCGGCCCGCATCTACCCCGCAGCATGGTTATGGACCACGGTCGCGATTTTGGGTTTTGCCGCCGCGGGGACACTTGGGATGTGGCTGGAGCAAAGTGGGCTGGTCTTCTCCTACCTGCTGCTGCCACAGGAAAACCCGCCCCTGCTCGGAGTCAGCTGGACGCTGATCCACGAACTTTATTTCTACCTCGTCTTCGCGGGCTTGCTGCTCCTGCCCCGCCGCTTGCTACCCCTGGGACTGGCTGGATGGGGATTGCTCATCGTTCTCGCACAACTCGCCGGAATTGCCCGCAACGGCCCTTGGACGTCACTGGTCTTCCACCCGCTCACCTTCGAATTTCTGGGCGGTGCATTTCTGGCTTTGGCCGCGCAACGTTGGCGCATCCCGCATGGCCTGTGGATTGCCGCTGCGGGAGCCATCGCCCTCCTGTGCGGCGCGATCTGGCTCGGACTGGAACGCGAGGCAGAGTTCTACACGTGGTGGGGCCGCGTGATGGCTTTTGGTCCCGGCGCTGTATTGCTGGTGCTGGGCCTGGTCAGTCTGGAACAGGAAAACCACTGGACCATGCCGGCCTGGATGGTCTGGTTGGGCGATATTTCCTACACGCTCTACCTGTCACACCTGATCGTCATCTCAACGCTGGCGCGGATCTGGTCGCGTGTGGTCATGGATGGCCCGCTGGATAATCTGGCATTCATTCTCGTGATGAGCCTGGCGCCAGTAATCGTCGCCCACCTGGCCTATCGGTTTTTTGAAAAACCGGTCCTCGCCTGGAGCAAACAGCTCGGGCGTCGCTGGTTCAGCTAAAAAAGGCCCGCTCGTTCGAGCGGGCCTTGTTCTTGTGTCTGCGAAGACGCCTATTCGGCGGCCTGCAACTCGTCTTCCGTTGATGGCGTCCAGCGCAGGACCGGCTGGCGCGCCGCGCGGGTCTCGTCGAGACGCTTGGTCGGTGCGTGGATCGGAGCCGCCTGGAAGCGTTCCGTTTCACCGGCCTTGGCGGCCAGCGAGAGCGCTTCGAGCACATCGATGAAACGATCAAGACCGGACTTCGACTCCGTCTCGGTCGGTTCGATCAGCATGGCACCGTGAACGACCAGCGGGAAATACATGGTCATCGGGTGATAGCCCTCGTCGATCATCGCCTTGGCAAAGTCGAGCGTGGTGACACCCGTGCCTTCCAGGAAACGATCATCGAACAGGGCTTCGTGCATGCAGACACCGTCAAAGGCCGGGGTCATGACGTGTTTCAGACGCGCCTGGATGTAGTTGGCGTTGAGGACCGCATCCTCGGCCACCTGTTTCAGACCATCCGAACCATGGCTCATCATGTAGGTCAGGGCGCGGGTGAACATGCCCATCTGGCCATGGAAGGCCGCCATGCGACCGAAGGGCTCGCCTGCGGCATCGGCCTCGTGCTCGACCAGCTCCCAGTCATTGCCGTTCTGGACCACGTAGGGCACCGGCGCGTGCGGCGCGAGCGCCTCGGACAGAACCGTCGGTCCGGAACCGGGGCCACCACCGCCGTGCGGGGTGGAGAAGGTCTTGTGCAGGTTGATGTGCATGGCGTCGACGCCGAGATCACCCGGACGCACACGACCGACGATGGCGTTGAAGTTCGCACCATCGCAGTAGAAATAGCCGCCCGCCTCGTGGATCAGGTCAGCGATTTCGCGAATGTCCCGTTCGAACAGGCCACACGTATTCGGATTGGTCAGCATGATGCCGGCGACATCATCGCCCAGCTTGGCCTTGAAGGCTTCCATGTCGACACGGCCGGTATCATCGGCCGGGATCTCGTCGACGGTGAAGCCACACTGGACCGCGGTGGCCGGATTGGTGCCGTGGGCACTTTCCGGAACCAGAACACGGCGACGGTGCGTCTGGCCGTCGGCGTCCAGCTTGGCGCGGATCGCCATCATGCCGCAGAACTCGCCATGAGCACCGGCTTTCGGCGACATGGCCACGCCCGGCATGCCGGTCAGCGTCATCAGCCAGTGCGCCAGCTCACCGATCACCTGGTAAGCGCCCTGCACGGTCGAGGCCGGCTGCATCGGGTGCACATCGGCAAAGCCCGGCAGGCGCGCCATTTTCTCGTTGAGACGCGGATTGTGTTTCATCGTGCACGAACCGAGCGGGTAGAGGCCCAGATCGATCGCGTAATTCTTGCGCGACAGGCGCACATAGTGGCGCATGGTCTCCGGCTCGGAGAGGCCCGGCAGGCCCAGCTCGGACTGGCGCGCAAGACCGCCCAGGCGGCTCGGCGTGCCTTTCGGCTCGGGCAGGTCGACACCGGTCTGTTCGGAAGAGCCGCGCTCATAGATCAGCGGTTCGGCCTGTTCCAGGCCCTTGGAGCCGGACGTGGTCTCGGCGTATCCGCCGGTTGCGATATTGTCCGCCATGCGGGTCGGACGTCCTTGGGTATTCATGGGCATCAGAGAACACTCCGCAGGGCTTTGTCGAAGATGGCGATATCTTCGTCGGTATTGATCTCGGTCGCAGCCACGAGAAGCACGTCCTCGAACTGCCCCGGGAAGAGGCGGCTGGCCGGGACCCCGGCGAGCACACCCACCTTGGCCAGCGCGTCGACGACCTCGTTGGCATTCTTCGGCAGGCGAACCGCGAACTCGTTGAAGAAGGCGTCATTGAGCACCTCAACGCCGTCAATGGCGTCGAGCGCATCGGCCAGGCTGCAGGCGGTCTCGTGATTGATCACGGCCATCTGCTTGAGGCCCTTCTCGCCCAGCAGCGTCATGTGGATAGTGAAGGCCAACGCACACAAACCGGCATTGGTGCAGATGTTCGAGGTCGCCTTGTCCCGGCGGATATGCTGTTCGCGCGTCGACAGGGTCAGCACGAAACCGCGACGCCCATCGGCATCCACCGTCTCGCCAGCCAGGCGGCCCGGCATCTGGCGGATGAAACGACGATCGTCCTTACAGGCAAACAGGCCAACATAAGGACCGCCGAAATTGAGGCCAACACCGATCGACTGGCCTTCGCCAACCGCGATGTCCGCGCCCATGGCGCCCGGCGCCTCGATCAGGCCCAGGGACACGACTTCGGTGAAGGCGGCGATCACCAGCGCGCCCTTGGCGTGGGCGGCTTCGGAGATGGCCCGCAGATCATGCAGCTGGCCGAACACATCCGGGGTCTGCACGACAACACACGCGGTCTTGTCGTCGATAGCGTTGATCAGCGTTTCCAGACCACCCAGGCCCGGCTCGGTGACCTCGATCTCGACGTCGGAATATTTCGCCAGCGTCTTGGAGGCCTCGACATAGTGCGGATGCACATTGCCGGCCATGACGGCCTTCATGCGGCGGGTGACACGGGCTGCCATCATGACCGCTTCGGCACAGGCCGTAGAGCCGTCATACATGGAGGCATTGGCCACATCCATGCCGGTCAGCTGGGCGACCTGGGTCTGGAATTCGAACAGGGTCTGCAGGGTGCCCTGCGAGATTTCCGGCTGGTACGGCGTATAGGCCGTCAGGAATTCCGAACGCTGGATCAAGTGATCCACGGTGGACGGGATGTGGTGCTTGTAAGCGCCCGCCCCCACAAAGAACGGCACCGAAGACGCCGAGACATTTTTCGACGACATTGCCGACATGGCCCGCTCGACCTGGAGCTCGCCCTGTTTCTTCGGCAGATCGATCAGCCCGTCCAGGCGGCCCGCCTCGGGCACGTCGACGAACAGATCATCAATGGAAGCCACGCCGATCGCATCGAGCATGTCCTTCCTGTCAGAATCTGTGTGAGGGAGATAACGCATTTTCTATTCCGTCTATCTGTCGCGCTGAGAGTTACGACGACTGAATTCAAGGGCTATACCGGGTATAATACCGGCGGCACCAAACAACAGAGCCATCCAGACCGGCGCTTCATTTCGTGTCGCCATCGTGAACAACCCCACAGCCACCAAGGCAGTGGTAACAATCGCGCTGAAACTTGGAAGCCTCATCGTTACGCGATGTGCGCCTTGTAAGCGGCTTCGTCCATCAGGCCTTCCAGCTGGGAGGCGTCGGACAGTTTGAACTTCACGAACCAGCCGCCTGCGGTCGGCTCTTCATTGACCTTGGCCGGCTCGCCTTCCAGCTCGCCATTGACCTCGACGATCTCGCCATCGACCGGCGCGTAGACTTCGGAGGCCGCCTTGACGGACTCAACAACCGCGAACTCGTCGCCCTTGGAGACGGTCTTGCCGACATCCGGCAGCTCGACAAAAACGACATCGCCCAGCTGTTCAGCGGCGTAGGCGGTAATGCCAACCGTGGCGACATCGCCGTCTATGGTGATCCACTCGTGGTCTTCAGTAAATTTCGTGCTCATGATTTTCCCTTCCCCTGTAAAGAGTTATCCGTAAAACACCCCTCCTTTCCCTTGATGGGAAAGGTCCCCGCGAAGCGGGGGGATAGGGTGCGCGCCGGAGGCGCAGTCAATATTCTGTGGACGGCTTCGCCGTCGCACCCACTCCGTCTCACCGCTGCGCGGCGAGCCACCTCGCCCATCAAGGGCGAGGATGAGCTGGAGAAATGCGACGTCAGAGCCATTCGCCCTCAACCCCGATAAAAATTATTCGGAACGAACGGCATCTTGGTCACCGTCGCTGCGCGCGCCCGACCGCGCACAATCAGATCGACCTCGGTACCTTCAGCCATGAAGGCGCGGTCGATATAGCCCATGGCAACCGGACCCTCGATGGTCGGGCCGAAGCCGCCAGAGGTCACGATGCCGATGATGTTTCCGTCCTTGTCAGCGATTTCCGCACCCTCGCGCGCCGGTGCGCCCTCGAGGCGCAGGCCGATGCGTTTCTGACAGGTCTTGTCCTGGATCTGCTGGGCGATGATGGCAGCGCCCGGGAAATCACCGCGCTCGCGACGGGTCTTGGCCATGGCCCAGATCAGCGAGGCTTCGACCGGCGTGCGGTTCTCGTCCATGTCGTGGCCGTAAAGGCAGAGACCGGCTTCCAGGCGCAGGCTGTCACGCGCGCCAAGGCCGATGGCCTCGACCTCGTCCTGCGCCAGCAGCAGTTTTGCGATCCGGGTGGCATCCGCCTCGGGGATGGAAATCTCGAAACCGTCCTCGCCTGTATAGCCAGAGCGGGAGATCAGCACCTCGACACCGTCCAGCTCGAACGCGCCGCACTGCATGAAGACCATCTCGCAAGCTGCCGGGCAAAGACGCGCCATAACGTCCTTGGCCTCCGGCCCCTGCAGCGCCAGCAGCGCGCGGTCCTCGATGCGGGTCAGCGTGCCCTTGCCCGCCGTCGCCGCCTCGATCAGCGCGAAATCCTCGTTCTTGGTGGCCGCATTGACGACCAGGAACAGGCCTTCGCCTGCCGGACGCGAGACCATAAGGTCATCGCGGATACCGCCCTTGTCGTTCAGCAGCAGGGTGTATTTCTGTTCACCGGCGCCCAGTGCCGACAGGTCCGCCGTGATCAGCGCTTCCAGCGCGGCCTCGTCACCGACATAACGCGCCTGGCCCATATGGGAGACGTCAAACAGGCCCGCCTTGGCGCGGCAATGCTTGTGCTCGCCCATGATGCCGAGCGGGTACTGGACCGGCATGTCATAGCCGGCGAACGGCACCATCTTGCCGCCGAGCTCGACGTGCAGGCCATGCAATGGTGTCTTGAGAAGGGTATCGGTCATCAATCGGGTCCTTGCGCAACAGAGATCCGCAAGTGTTTCCACTTGCAGCCGTTGCCCCCGCTGTCCCGATAACCTGAGAGATTCCGCGCTGGTCCCGCTTGCCCGGGACGGCGCTTGCTCCGTCGGTGGGATGCTTGCCAAACGCGCGCATCCACTTTCCAGCGTTTGTCTCGTCCGCGGTCCCTTGGCCTGAGCGTTTCCGGGGCGGTTGCGCCTTCGGCGCCGGCTTATTCGCCGGTCTCTCCCGCGGGGAGAAGTGGCCTGTAAAACGGACCTCGCGGTCGGTCAAACAGATTTGCAGGACTCTAGGCCCGAACGCTGTTTAGTCAATGCAGATTGACGGTTGTATGCGGAGGTATTCTAGCCGCCCAGACAGACACCAAGTGCACTCTGGATATGACCGCCCAGCCCCGCCTGTTCTCCCTCCGGAAGAGAAGCGAAAACCTGCTGGGATTCCAGGCGCGCCGCTTCCCAGTCCGCGATCTCGCCGCGCCCCTGGATCGCGCCCTGTCCGCCCAGTGCGGCCGCACGATAGGCCCCGGGGGTCAGGCTCTGCGCCAGCTCACCGTCAAGGCACTGGCAAAAGGCAAAATGATCCGGCTCCGCGCCGCCCTGGCGATCCACCTGCTGGATGCGACAGGATTGCTGCATGAGAACCGACAGACGTGCCGGGTCTGTTGGCAGGTCCGCGGACTGGACGGTCAGGCTGGCGAGGAGTGTTACGATCATGGCTGTCTCCCGGAAGTCTGGCCCGAGCATACACCCGTTTTTGCAAACACCTCTCCCCCAAACGGGGGACCAGGATTGCAGCCTGCTGACACCCGGTTGCATCCAAATGCCGACCTGGCCGCATCTCACCGGCATACTAGCTCGGGATAACTTCATGTCATTCAAAACTCTTGCCGCCGGTCTTCTGGTGGCCACCTCGCTTATTTCGGCCTCGGCCAGCGCCCAGGTCGTTATGGTCAACGCGGATACGCAGCAGCGCATCGCGGATTATATCGCCACGGCAGAGGCGGTTGGTTCGGCCGGCGGGCTGCTGGTCACGATCGGTGGGGAGACACTGATTTCCACCGGATACGGCCTCGCCAATCGTGGCGCCCAGTATCCGGCAACGCCTGAAAGCGTGTTCGACATGGGCTCGCTGACAAAACAGTTCACCGCGGCAGCCATCCTGGTGCTGCAGGAGCGCGGTGAGTTGAGCGTCGCCGACACGCTGGATCAGTATTTCACCGACCTGCCGGCGGACAAGACCGGCATCACCATCCACCAGCTGCTGACGCACAGCTCGGGCCTGTCGGACCACACTGGCGGGTATGAGGGCAGCGATCACAGCCCCTACAAGTCTCGCGAGGACTTCTTTTCCGCGCTGTTCGCCAGCCCGCTCAGCCGGGAACCAGGCACGTCGCTGGAATACTCCAATGCCGGCTATACGGTTCTCGCCGCAATCATCGAGGACGTCAGCGGGACGGACTATGAAAGTTTCCTGATCGAGGCCGTGCTCGATCCGGCGGGCATGGACCAGACCGGTTACCGCCTGCGCGACTGGGACGATGAAAACCTCGCACACATGTATTTCCACGGTTTCCTGGACCCGGAACGCGCAGATATCGGCACCTTCATCGAGCGCTGGCGCGAAGAGGAGGTCTCCTGGCACATGCTGGGCAATGGTGGCCTCTACACGACGCTGGTCGATATGGGCAAATGGCACCGCGCACTACAGGACGGCACTGTTCTGTCAGCACAATCCACAACCCAGATGCAGGCGCCGCACGTCCCCTGGGAGGAAGGCGATCCGGATCATTACGGTTATGGCTGGGTCGTGGAAACGGCTGCCGAAGGCACCCCTGTCAATCACGCGGGCTCGAACGGGCTGTTCAATGCCACCATCCGCCGCTATCCGGCCGACGATATCCTGATCATGCACTGGACCAATGAAAGCCGCCCCTCGGCAGATCGCATGGGCCCGGTTGTCCGACGCATGCTGGTCGACCCGACCTACGAGGTCAGCCCGGTGCACGCCTCGCCCTACACGCTGATCAACCAATACAGCCAGACCCAGCCGGTTGAGCAGGTCTCCAACCTGCCCGCACACCTGGGAGGGATTACCGGCCGTGAACTCAGCGACCGCCGCATCCTGAATCGCGTCGGGTTTCATCTTCTGGGTGAAGAGCGCGGTGAATGGGCCGTCGCCCTGTTCGAGCTGAACACCCAACTCTTCCCGGGCGATGGAAACCTGCACGACAGTCTCGGCGAGGGGCACATCGCGCTGGGCGATACCGAGGCCGCGCTTGCAGCCTTCCGCACATCACTGGAGCTCGCGCCGGAAGACGGCGGCTGTGGCTGGTGTGAAAACGCCCGCGAGCGTATCGCTGAACTGGAAACCGGCGCGCAATAGCGCCGGTTTCTACATCCGCTCCGGGGCTTCCAGGCCGACCAGGTGCAGGCAGAGCTCAAGCTGTTTGAGCGTTGCCTGGGCCAGGGCCAGGCGGGAGGCCTTGGTGGCATCCTCGTCCGCGCCGAGGATCGGACAGGCGGCATAGAATTTCGAGAAGGCCTGGGCCAGGGTGAAGGCGTGATCACAGATCGCGTTCGGCGCCCGGTTCTCGCACGCCTGCTCCAGCGTCGTGCCGAAAGCATCGAGTGCCAGGACCAGATCGGTTTCTTCCTGGGTGCCAACGACGATCGCGCCGGGTGCAACACCTTCGCGTTCGGCCTTGCGCATCAGCGATTTCACGCGCACCGCAGCATAGAGCAGGTAGGGACCGGTCTTGCCTTCAAAACTGGTGAAACGGTCCAGATCAAAGACGTAATTCGTGGTGCGATAGTTTTGCAGGTCCGCGAACTTGATCGCGGCCAGGCCCACCATGCGGGCCACATTGGCGCGCTCTTCCTCGGTTGCATCGGCAGCAAGACCGGCTTCCTTGAGACGCTCGCCAGCGCGTTCGATGGCGGATGAAATCAGGTCCGCAAGACGGAAGGTTCCGCCGTCACGGGTCCGCAGGCGTTTGCCATCCTTGCCGTTGACCGTGCCGAATTTCACATGCTCCAGCGCGCCCTCGGCGGCCAGATCGGCCTTGGCGGCAGCCCGGAAAACCTGTTCGAAATGATCCGACTGCGCCAGGTCAACGACGTAGAGCGTCAGGTCCGGTCCGACCGTGTTCTTGCGGTCCAGGATCGTGGCCAGGTCGGTCGTGCCGTAAAGCGATGCACCGCCCGAGGTCACCAGAATGAGCGGCGCCAGCTCCTTTTTGTCGCCCTCGCGGGCCACACGCACCACCCAGGCGCCCTCGCTCTCCTCGGCCACGCCGCGATCCTTGAAATCCTGCACAAGGCCAGAGATCAGCGGATCGACATCGCTTTCACCCTTCCAGAGATCAAAATGCACACCCAGATCGCCGAAATCCTTTTTAAGAGCGGCGACAGAGACATCGATGAAATGGCGCAGCAATGCGCGATAGCCCGGGCGTCCGGCCTGCAGTTCAGCGGTCGCAGCGCGCGAAACCTCGAGGCGGTCCGCATCCGACTTGGCCTTGTTGGAGGCCTGCGGATAGAGCCGGGCGAGATCCTCGATATTCACCGGCGGCTCGGACGGATAATCCTCCGTCACATTCGCATCGAAATAGACCAAGTCCGGCTGTTCCTCGGCCAACTCGGTAATCAGGTGCCCCATCTGCAGGCCCCAATCGCCCAGATGGATGTCGGAGACCACGACATCGCCGCGGAAACGCAGAAGGCGCTGCAGGCTGTCGCCAAGGACGGAGGAGCGCAGATGGCCGACATGCATCGGCTTGGCGACATTCGGGCCACCAAAATCGATCATCACCTTGCGCGGCACATCGGTCTTGGGTGCACCGGCGCGCTCGTCAGCGGCGATTTCAGCCGCACGTGCCGTGATAGCATCAGCGGACGGGCGCAGGTTCAGGAAACCCGGCCCGGCGATCTCGACCTTTTCGATCAGGGCATTGCCCGCCAGCGCATCGACGACGCCCTGGGCGATCTCGCGGGGGTTCTTTTTGGCCTGCTTGGCCGCCGGCATGGCGCCATTGCACTGATAGGGGAAGACTTCCGGGTTCTGCTTGGACGGGCTCACACGGCCCAGCTCCCGCGGAAGCTCAAGAGAAGCGAACGCGTCGCCCAGCGCCGCGCCGAGCTGATCAGCAATTGAAGGCATGAATTCTAGTCCTGGCCAGCAGCGACGCGGAAACGCCGTCCACTGCGATTGAAAGCGATCTGCTCGTCGGTCAGTTCGAAGCCCACGAGGATTTCGAAATTGCCGCCGGACGTGGTCGGTGTCGCGCGCGGAATGGAAATCGCTTCGACGCGCTCGGTACGGAATACGCGGTCTTCACCGGAACCAAAGCGGACACGGATCGGGAAAACCTCTTTCTCGATCATGCCCATATCGCGCCGGGTGACGGCGACAAAATAATCATAGGAATTTTCGGAGCCGGACGCTGCCGGGCCGCGGCCGAAGCCCAGATCAATCTCCAGATTGGCCAGGATCGGACGGTCGCCATAATAGCTGCACAGGGACCGCACGGCGAGAATTTCACCGGTAAAGCCAACATTTTCGTAGACGATGTCGCCTTCGAGCTCCACATAACGGTGAGCGTCATGCAGGGCGAACGCCGTGGGGCACGGACCAATATTGGGCTCACCGGTTTCCAGGATGTTCTCAACTGTGGAACAACCGGCAAGAAGAGATCCAACCGCGGCAACAAGGGCAAAAGAACGCATTGTGCGACACCTGACTTCACTTGAGTGACTGGCACTGGATAGCACGCAGCCGAATTGTTAGGACGGTCATACGATGCGCAGCGCAAGTCCGCAACGGCATCACTGAAGGAGAATGCGATTTCATGAGTGCGACGCGACAGCCTCTCACCGTTCTACTGGCCGCTCCACGCGGATTTTGCGCCGGCGTAGACCGCGCCATCCAGATTGTTGAAGGTGCCCTGGATAAATTCGGGCCCCCTGTCTATGTGCGCCATGAAATCGTGCACAACCGCCATGTCGTGGAGCGCCTGGAAGGCATGGGCGCCATTTTCGTGGAGGAGCTGGACCAGTGTCCTGATGACCGTCCGGTCGTCTTCTCCGCCCACGGCGTTCCCAAAAGCGTACCAGCGGAAGCCGCCCGCCGTGACATGATCTATGTCGATGCCACATGTCCGCTGGTCTCCAAGGTCCATGTCGAGGCCCAGCGCCACTTCAACAGTGGTCACGACATCCTGCTGATCGGCCATGCCGGCCATCCGGAAGTCATCGGTACGATGGGGCAATTGCCTAACGGGGCGATCACACTGGTCGAGACCGTCGAGGACGTTGATCGCCTTGACCCACGCAACCCGGACAAGCTGGCTTTCGTGACCCAGACCACACTCTCCGTCGATGACACCTCCGCGATTGTTGACCGGCTGCAGGCGCGTTTTCCGGCAATCGCTGCCCCGCACAAGGAAGACATTTGTTACGCCACCACGAACCGCCAGAGCGCGGTCAAGGAGATGGCCGACCGTTGTGACAAGGTCTTTGTGCTCGGGGCCCCGAATTCTTCCAACTCGGTCCGCCTGGTGGAAGTCGCGGAACGCGCCGGCGTCAAGAGCGCGGAACTGGTCGCGTCCGCCAATGATGTCGACTGGGACACGCTGGGCGAAATTCGCACTGTGGGCATCACCGCTGGCGCTTCTGCACCGGAGGAGCTGGTCCAGGGCCTGATCACGGCTTTCAGGGAACGGTTTGACGTCTCCCTCGAGGAGTTGGTTGTGACCCGCGAGAATGTCGAGTTCAAACTGCCACGCGTTTTGGCACAGGAGGCCGATAATGCCTGAGAACAAGACCCAGCCGACCCAGATATTGCCGCGCGACTTCATCGCCAGCGTGGAGCATCCGACACGCCGTGATGACGCGCTGACCCTGTTGGCACTGATGGAAAAAATCACTGGTTGGGAAGCCAAGATGTGGGGTGCGTCCATCATCGGTTTCGGCACCTACAAATATCAGACCGCCGACAAGAAATGGCATGAATTCATGCGCACGGGATTCTCTCCGCGCAAAGCGAACCTGGTCTGTTACATCATGCCCGGCTACACCAATTTCGATCCCATCCTGGAACGGCTGGGCAAACACAAGCTCGGGAAACCCTGCCTTTATCTCAACAAGCTGGCGGATGTGGACATGGATGTTCTTGAAGAACTCATCCGCGCCGGGCTGGATGATATGGAAAAGAAATATCCGCTGTGAGCACCATCACAATTCACACTGACGGCGCCTGTTCGGGAAATCCCGGGCCGGGCGGCTGGGGCGCGATCCTGGAATGGAATGGCCATCGCAAGGAATTGCATGGTGGCGAGCGCGACACGACGAATAACCGCATGGAAATGCAGGCCGCAATCGAGGCCCTGAAAGCCCTGAAAAAGCCGGGGCGATCGGTGATCCTGATTACCGATAGTGTCTATCTGCGCGACGGCATCACCAAGTGGATCCATGGCTGGAAAAAGCGCAACTGGAAAACCGCCGACAAGAAACCGGTCAAGAATGTCGACCTTTGGCAGGAGCTGGAAGCGCTGACGCAGAACCACGAGATCGAGTGGCGCTGGGTCAAGGGCCATGCCGGCGACCCCGGCAATGAGCGCGCCGATGAACTCGCCCGGCTCGGCATCAGCGAACTGGATTAGTGCTTGGCCTCTGCGGGCTTGCCTGCCGGCTGCAAAACCGCCAGCACTTCCGCCAGATTGAGCGGTTTCGCCAGATAGCCACTCGCACCTGCTTCCAGGTATTTCTCCTTGGCGCCGCGGGTCGCATCCGCTGTGACCGCATAGATCGGAATACGTGAATAGGTCGTCGAGGAGGCCCGGATCCGGCGGATGGCCTCATCCCCGGACATGACCGGCATCTGGATATCCATCAACACCGCATCGAATTCATTCGTTTCCAGGGCATCGATCGCTTCCTGCCCATTGCCGGCGGTCACCACTTCATAGCCAGCGCCCTTGAGCAGGGCTGTCGCCACGATCAGATTGGTCGCCACGTCATCGGCGATCAATATGCGCCGGGTCCGGGCTTGCGGCTGTGTCGTGTCGAGGTCGACTACATCGCCTGCCTCGGCCTGCCGCGCTGAGGCATCAACTTCCGGCAAAGGCATTTCGAACCAGAAGCAGGCCCCCTCGCCCAGCTCGCTTTGTACGCCAATCCGGCCGCCCGACATCTCGACAATTTCGCTGCAGATCGCCAACCCCAGACCGGTTCCGCCGTGTTCACGCGTGGCGCTGCCATCGACTTGCGCAAAGCGGCCGAAAATATGATCGCACTGATCACCGGGAATGCCCGGCCCGGTGTCCTGGACCTCGAAGCGCACACAATCACCCTCGCCGCGGGACAGCGACATGTGAATGGATCCCTCGGTCGTGAATTTGACCGCATTGCCGACCAGGTTGATCAGCACCTGGCGCAGGCGTTTCTGATCCCCGAGCACCTCATCAGGGACGCTCGGATCAATGTTGATTGAAAGCTCGAGCAGCTTCTCACGCGCCATTCCCGCGACCATGTCCAGAACGGTCTGCGCCGTTGTTTTCACGTTGAAGGCTTCGTTTGACAGTTCAAGCGCGCCGGCCTCGATCTTGGAGATATCCAGGATGTCCTCGATCAGATCGAGCAGGGCCTTGCCGGAATTCTCCAACGTATTGATGAAACCGGACTGCTTGTCATTGAGATCCGTCATGCGCAGCAATTGCGTCATGCCCAGCACCCCGTTGAGCGGGGTGCGGATCTCGTGGCTCATATTGGCCAGGAATTGCGATTTCGCGAGATTGGCTTCCTCGGCCTCGACACGACGCTGGTCCAGTTCCTGGCGCACCCGGATTTCCTCGGACAGGTCCAGATTGATGCCACTGAAAACCCGCTCGTCATACAGGCCCTTGCGCAACACGCCCTGGGATCGGATGTGGCGCTGACGTCCGTCCTCCAGCCGTATCCGATACTCGACGTCATAGTCTGCCCCGTCTGACAGCGCCACGTCCAGCGCCTTGCGAACCCGTTGGTCGTCGTCAGGGTGAACGGCCTTTTCCCAGATGGAGAACGGCTCGATCTCGCCCTCTGGGTCGACACCGAACATGATCCGCGACCCTTCATCCCACCACGTCGTTCCGTCGTCGAGCTTCATCTCGAATACGCCGATGTGTCCGACCTGGAGGGCCAGTTCCAGGCGGCTGGAGAGGGCCCGGACCTCTTCTTCTCGCTGGCGTCGCTCGGTCACATCCTGGAACGACCCGATCAGCTTGCTGACCTCGCCATTCTCGAAGATTGCCCGGCCGACAGCACGCACCCAGATCCGGTTGTTCTTGGCGGTGATCAGCGGCAATTCGACGTCCCACGGGTCGCCGTGCTGAATGCCACGCTGAACAAGATCGGTGATCACCGGGCGCGCTTCCGGAGCATAGAAATCGATGGCTTCTTCCATCACCGGAACGAAATCCGCGTCAACCTCGTGAATCTGACGGGTTTTGGCATCCCAGGTGGGCTGGCCCGTGGCCATGTCGACTTCCCAACTACCAATGCCGCCGAGCTCGGCTACAGCGCGCAAACGATCTGTGGCACGGCGGTTCTCGGTCTCCAGGGCGACGCTCGCCGTGATGTCCTCGATCGACCCGGCCATGCGAATGGGTTTGCCGAACTCATCCCATTCAGCCTGACCGCGAGAGCGGACAATAATATATGTGCCGTCCGGCTTTTTCAGCCGGTATTCCTGCTGATAGGGCTCACGCTCGAACAAGTGGGCGTTGAGCGCGGTTTCCACGCGCTTTTGATCCTCGGGATGAACAAAGCTCAACAAGCGAGTGGCACTGTCCTCAATGCTCACGCTTCCGAATTTGGGCAGCCCCGCTGGACGGCCGACAATGTCGAGCAGGCGTTCGGACAGGAAAGCCGTATTCCTGCGCAAATCCATTTCCCAGACACCGGATGCACTTCCCTCGACCGCAAGATCATATCGGCGCTGGCTGTCATTGAGCTCCTCAAGCGCCTGTATGCGCGCCCGCTCCATGCGATGCGCACTGACCATGTTGGAAATAGTCACCAGCAGCGGCTCGATGGATTGGCGCACGCTGTCGTTATACCCGCCCGGGCGGTTGGCGATGCCCATCATGGCGACGAACTCGCCACGACTGAACAGAGGTATCCCCATATAGGCCTCAAGCGGTGGATGCCCCTCGGGCAAGCCGCCGGATTCCTCATGCTCGGAGGGGGAATTGCTGATCAGCGCCTGCCCCGTCCGGATCGTGTAGCCAAAGAGGGTTTTCAGATTACGGATCTCAAAACCGGTTTTCGAGTTCTCGTCATAGATTGCCTGGGTCTCATCATTCCAGGCGATGTTGGTAATCGCGTGGGTTTTGAGAAAGCGACCATCCGCATCCGCGAGAATTTCCCCGATAAAACCGTATTCGCTGTTGGTCAGCTCGAGTGCGGCGCTGAGCAATTGTCCGAACGCGGCATTGGCATCGGAAAGATTGGCGATGTAGTGGGTCTGAACCTGTGCGATCGCGGCGAGTTGGCGCGTCGACGCGTCACTGGCCAGGCTGCGAGCCCGGTCCGCAATGCGCTCCTCAGCGACGCGAGCGAGAGATTTGAGCCGCGCCAGATCTGTCGAGGACAGATCCAGGGGTTCATCATGAATGACGCACAGCGTCCCGATCTTGAAACCATCCGGTTCTCGCAGCGGAATGCCCGCATATCCACGAATATTGGGCTCACCCGTCACCAGCGGATTGTCGCGAAACCGTTCATCTTCAAGGGCGTTGGGGATATAGAAGACATCATCGCCCTGGATCGCGTGATGACAAAAAGCGATATCGCGCGACGTTTCCGCGGCCGGGATATTGATGTTCGACTTGAACCATTGCCGGTCACGGTCGACCAGCGAGACGGCACTCATCTTTGTGCCGGTCAGGGCGACTGCCAGGTCCGTGATGGAGTCGAACCCCTCGTCCGGATCGGTATCCAGAAGGCCGAGCGCGTGAAGGGCTGCAAGGCGGGAATCTTCGATGTCTTGGTCGAGCTTGGGCAAGTGTCACCCCGAAGGCGGATAGAATATCCAGACACTCTTCGTTGCGTCGGTTTACCAAAACTGAACACCACCGAAAAACGCAGCGCATGCATAAAAACACCGGGCCCTGGAAGAGCCCGGCTTGATGTTCAGGATTGCGTGTCGATCTAGTCGCCGAGACGGAAATCCAGGGAGTAGGTGTGGCCGTCCGTACGCTCTACGTTCGGCTCATATCGCCAGGTCTCTACCGCCGCCAGGGCCGCACGGTCGAACACGCCACTCGGGGTGGATTCAACAACAACAGCATCCACAACATTGCCGTTCTCATCGATCGCATAGGAGACCGTCACCGATCCCTCGATACCGCGGCGCTCGGCACCACGCGGGTATTCAGGAGCACTGCGCTCAACCGCAGCACGATCGGTGGTGGTCAGCGCGATGGCCGGAGCACCGATCAGAGAAACAGACATGCCAGCGGCAGCAATCACGGAGAAGATTTTTGCTTTCATTGTCACTCACCCGAGGAATTAAACTCAACTGAGCGCGGGTATAAGGACAGAATCCTTCCAGACCCTGCCCGGGAAAGCTAAAATTTTATCGGTTCCGCGTATATGGTATGGCTCACTGCACAGGCTGGTCAGAAACGCGCAGGATCACGCCATTGACCTCGTGCACATAAAGCGTGGTACCGGACGCCGGATCGCTGACATCGATCATCTCTGCGGCCCACTCGGTGTCGCCGAATTTCACCCGGCCGCGCGCCGCAGCAAAATCACTCACGGCAATAACGCGCTGGCCAATCATGCGCTGGGAGCGGTCATTGAGACCGGTGCTGGCACCTGCCTTGAGGCGCGGACGCACCCAGCGATCGCCCGCCCAGATCAATGCGATCGAGGAGAAGGCAAAGAAGGTCAGCTGGATAGTCCAGTCAGCACCGACAAATTCCAGCGCGATGAAACCGGTCAGGAAGGCTGCCGCAGCCGGCCAGAGGAGGTAAGTCGTGCCCGTCAGCAGCTCCGCGATCAGGAGCACGCCGGCAATTGCCCACCAGGCCCACAGGTTCAGCTTCTCAAGCAGTGAAACAATCGAATCCATATCTGACCTCCTCTACCCGTTACGATTAGTCTTTGTGCGTGGCTTCGCTCACGGCCTTGTGGGCCGCCTTGCCGAGTTCGCCGACACCGGTGATGGTCCCGATGATGTTGGAGAATTCTGCCGGGATGATCACTGTCTTCTGCTGATCGCTGATCGCGAGATTGGCGAACGCATCGACATATTTCTGACCCAGGAAGTAGTTGATCGCGGAGACATCACCCTTGCCGATCGCGTCAGAGACCATCTCGGTCGCCTTGGCTTCGGCTTCGGCTTCACGCTCGCGCGCCTCGGCATCGAGGAAGGCGGACGCCTTGCGACCCTCGGCCTCACGGATCGCCGCTTCCTTTTCACCTTCAGCCCGCAGGATCTGGGACTGTTTGGCACCTTCCGCTTCCAGGATCTCTGCACGCTTGAGACGCTCGGCCTTCATCTGGCGGGCCATGGCCTCGGTGATATCCATCGGCGGTGACAGGTCGCGGATCTCGATCCGCGTCACCTTCACGCCCCACGGATTGGTTGCCGCATCGATCACGGACAGGAGGCGCGCATTGATCTCGTCCCGTTTGGACAGGGTCTCGTCGAGATCCATCGAGCCGACCACGGTCCGCACATTCGTCAGCGCCAGGTTGATGATGGCAAAGTCGAGATTGTCGACCTCATAGGCCGCACGCGGTGCGTCCATCACCTGGATGAAGACCACGGCGTCGACCGAAACGGTCGCGTTATCCTTGGTAATCACATCCTGGTTGGGAACGTCGAGAACACGCTCTCGCATATTCATCTTGTAGCCAATGCCATCCACGAACGGGACGATGAAGTGAAGACCAGGTGTGAGGGTCCGCGTGAAACGCCCGAAACGCTCCACCGTGAATTCCTGCCCCTGCGGCACTGTCTTGATCACCGACATGATGATCGCCAGTGCGAGGAAAAACAGTACGGCTATGCCAATCAAACCGAAATCCATGCGGACCCTCCCATTAAGTCACGAGTTGTTTATGCGGACACAGCGTCAAGCTGGCCGAGAATATGGTCAGCGGACGAGACCTTGAATTCGCCCGGAGCTTCAACATTGAGCTCGGCGACAACGCCGTCCTTGACCAGCATGGAGAAGCGCTGCGAGCGCACGCCCATGCCAAAACCGCTACCGTCGAACTCCAGGCCAACGGCCTTGGCGAACTCGGCATTGCCGTCGGCCAGCATCATCACATCTTCGCCGGCCTTCTGATCAGCGCCCCAGGCGCCCATGACGAAGACGTCGTTGACGGACATGCAGGCGATGGTGTCGACGCCCTTGCCCTTGATGGCAGCGGCGTTCTCGACAAAGCCCGGCAGGTGCTTGGCCGAACAGGTCGGCGTAAACGCGCCTGGCACGGAGAACAGGGCAACAGTCTTGCCGGCAAAAACATCGGACGTGGAGACGGGGGCTGGGCCATCGGCCGTCATCGTCATGAAAGTGGCCTCGGGGAGGCGGTCACCGACCTTAATCGTCATGGTCTATTCTCCTGAAGGTTTATTAGAGCGCGGACGCGCACTTTAAGATAGCGGGAACCCGGCTGGACGCATCCCCTATTTGGAGCGATCATGCCGGTATGACTCGGAACGACGACAGCCAGATTGCCGACCGATATCTCGGAGGCAAGCTTCTTATAGCCTCCCCATCGATCGGCGACCCGCGTTTCGACCGGACCGTGATCCTGATGTGCGATCATTCCGAAGATCATGCAATGGGAATTGTCCTCAACAAGCCGGCGGAAGGCCTGCGCCTGCCCAGCCTGCTGGAACAATTGGGCATTGAAAGCGAGGACACAGCCCCGGATCGCGCGGTTCTGGTGGGTGGACCGGTCGAGCGTGACCGCGGTTTTGTCCTGCACAGCGCTGATTTCGAATCAGATGAGTCGACCCTGGCGATCAGTGACACGATCGGACTGACCGCCACCAAGGACGCGCTCGAGGCGATCGCATCCCTGCGGCCTCCCCGTCGCAGTCTTCTGGCGCTGGGCTATTCCGGCTGGGGCGCAGGTCAGCTGGAAGAGGAATTGGCGAGCAATGCCTGGTTCGTCGCCGATGCGGATGAGGAGCTGATCTTCGCCGAAACGGTCGACACCAAATGGGAACGCGCCATGGAGTTGCTGGGCATTGATCCGGAGCGCCTGTCCAGCCTCAGCGGCAATGCCTAGCCGACCGGCTTGAAACGGCCTTCAACACCCGCCGCGATCAATGCGAATGCATCCTGCGGCGCGAGCGCTCCGGAATATCGATAGCCCTGCGCGAAATCGCAGCCGATCTCCGCCAGGATTTGCGCCGTCTCCTCGGTTTCCACGCCTTCGGCGACAACTTTCATCTCGAAATGCCGGACCAGCTGGATCACCGATTGCACGACCGTGGTTGCACTTTCATTGCCGACCATGGCGCGGACGAAATACTGGTCGATCTTGACCACATCAAAAGGCAGCATCTCCAACCGCGCGAGCGAAGAGTAACCCGTCCCGAAATCATCCAGCGCCAGGGCAATGCCGGCCTCGGACAGACGTGTCATGGCATCGGCTGCCGCTTCCGGATCGCGCATGATCTCCGTTTCGGCGATTTCCAGCTTGAACACGCCGGCTGGCAATCCGGCACGCTGTACGTAGGCAATGATACGATCCTGGAAGCCGGTATCGACGAGCTCACTGACCGAGACATTCGCGGCGACGAAGAGCTGCTGTGCCGGCGGTGAGGCACGGCGCCAGGCGGCCAGGTCATCGACCGCATTCGAGCGGATATTGGAGCTGAGCTTGCCCAGCTGATCGATATCATCGGCCATGGCCAGGAAGTCCGGCGGGGCCAGCACGCCAACACCGGGGCGCCGCCAGCGCGCCAGCGCTTCGAAACCGGCCAGGCGCTGGGTCTTGAGACAGATGATCGGTTGGTAGAAGGCCAGCACCTCGCCCGCCGTCACGGCTGCGGCCAGGGCGTGTTCATCTGCAATGCGCTTGGCCTTGTGGGCTGTGCCACCGGCCGGGACCATCAAACCGTGAACGATACCGGCTTCGCCCGCAGCACCAATCAGGCGGACATAGCTCAATTCCTGTTCCTGGCCGGTAAGACGGATGCGGACATCCAGGCGCCCCGAAGCGATATCCAAGCGCAGCGCGTCCTGGTCCGTGGGGCCCATGCGGGAGAGGAATTCATCCAGCGACAGCGTCTCTGAACTCAGACCGAGGGTCGCGGCATTGCCGGCCAGCGCCACCGTCCCGGCGTGCGGATCGATGCAGAAGGCCACAGCCCCGGCCGCCGTCGCTCCGGCCTCGAAGGGATCAGATGTCATGAGCGTGTGTCGGTCTTCAAAAGCGCGAAACGATCATGGTCGCGCCATTCCCCGGCGATGTTGAGATAGGACCGCGCCCGCCCCTCGAACTGGAAGCCCACGCCCTCGAGCAATTTGCGCGATGCATGGTTTTCCGGACGGCAGGCGGCCTCGATGCGGTGCAGACCCAGCGAGTCGAAAGCGAAACACAAAACCCGCTTCACCGCAGCGCGCGTATAGCCCTTGCGTACATAGGGGCTGCCGACCCAGTAGCCGATATCCGCCGCCTGCAGCACGCCGCGCCGGACATTGTTCAGATTGCACGCGCCAAGCAGGACATCGTCCTCCCGCCGCACAATGAAAAACGGATAACCTAGACCCGATTGACGATCGGCCTGGTAGCGCGCGATGCGGCGGCGGAATGCTCCCTTGGACAATTCATCGACCGTCCAGGCCGGCTCCCACGGCTCGGTGTGCGCGCGCGAGGCCCCGCGCAGCTTCGCCCAGGCATCATAGTCCTCGAGCACCGGGGCTCGCAGCTTGATCCCCTGTCCGAACAGGATGTCTTCTTCCGGATCATCGCGCCAAAGTGCCACGCATCTCTCCCAATACGGCGGGCTAGCCACCCGCTCTTATACCATGTTCCGCCGGAGCGGTGTTATTGGCGACGCTTGAACAGCATCGCGGCATAGACCGCCATCAGCGCCAGGGCCAGGCCATACCAGGTCAGCGCATATCCAAAATGCTTGGACGGCGGGGTCAGGCTCAGACTGGCCGGCATGCCGCTATCTTCTCGCAGCCAGACCGGCAAGAGCTGGTCCGGATCGAGATCAAGGGCCTGCGCCATTTCGATCTGATCAAAGCTATACCACTGATTGGTATCTGCTTCGTTGCCGGGTGTGAACATTCCTGCAACCGGTGCAGCTTCGGCTCGCCACACGGCCGGGCGCGACACACGCTCGCCGGCCAGGTTTTCAAAACCACTCTCGATCAGGACAAACCGCTCTTCACCACTGTCGCAATCCTCGACTTGCAGCACCCCGAGGCGCACCCAACCGGGTTCACCGCGCAAGACGTAGAACCGCAATTCCTCGCCGCTCAGCGGCGCTGGCCCGGACACGCGCGGGCTGAAGAACCCCTCGCCCATCTCGCACAGCGCCGCCTGGAAACTCACCGCCTCACCGCGCGCTTCATACTGGGCGATCAGATCGCTCTTCCAGGCCATACGCTGCATCTGCCATGTGCCCAGTGACACCAGCAGGGCCAGCGAGGCGAGCGTGAAGCCGGTCAGGATGACGGGGAAGCGGCGCAAGTCAGGTCTCCGGCTAATCGTCCAGACGGGCCTCTTGGGCGTCGTGCTTGAACTGGAGGGCAAACAACACGCCCTTGAGCGGGCGGATACAGGCGATCGTCGCGATCGGGATCAGCGGCAGCTGGATCAGGGCGTGCACCCAGAGCGGAGGATGGTTGAATGTCACGGCGACCAGTAGATAGGCCACCATGGCAATGAAACCGACGATGAAGAGCGCAAACACCGAAGCGCCGTCGCCAACATCTGCTCCCTCAAAACTAACGCCGCAGGCATCACACCGCGGCGCTATCTCAAGCAGTCCCTTGAACATGGCGCCCTCTCCGCATTTCGGACACCGGCCGTGAAAGCCCGTCGAAAACGGAGAGGGACTATCCATGTGGTCTCGCCTTATTGGTAGACGACGTAGACGAAGGCGAACAGGAACAGCCAGACAACGTCAACGAAGTGCCAGTACCAGGCCGCCGCTTCCAGACCGAAATGCTTCTCCGGTGTGAAGTGACCAGCCATCAGGCGCAACAGGCAGACAGCGAGGAAGATGGTGCCAATGACCACGTGCGCACCGTGGAAGCCGGTCGCCATGTAGAAGGTGGAACCATAGAGATTGCCGCCATCCGCCATGGAGAAGGCAAAGTGTGCTTCCTGATACTCGTAGACCTGCAGGGCCGTGAAACACATGCCCAGGATGACGGTGAACAACAGGCCCAGCTTGGCGCCCTGGCGATCACCATGCTGCAGCGCGTGGTGACCCCAGGTCACAGTCGTGCCGGACAGCAGCAGGATCAGCGTGTTCATCAGCGGGATATGCCACGGGTTGAAGGTCTCGACACCGGCCGGCGGCCAGCTGGCCAGGCCCGGATCAAGGCGGACCTCGTGGAAGATCGCGTATTCGAAGAAGGCCCAGAACCAGGCGACAAAGAACATCACTTCAGAAGCGATGAACATGATCATGCCGTAGCGCAGGTGGATATCAACGACCGGCGTGTGGTCACCCGCACGCGATTCCTTGATAATGTCTGCCCACCAGCCAAACATCGTGATCAGCACGATGAGAAGGCCGATGAAGAAACCGGCAGCGGCGTTCGGGCCATAGAAAAAGGCCAGCCAGTGGTCAGCGTCCACCAGTCCCTTCATCCAGGCGACCGCGCCAACGGCCATCAAAAAGGCACCCAACGAGCCGACAAACGGCCATGGTGACGGGTCCACAAGGTGGTAGTCGTGATTAACAGCCTGCCCAGCCATCGCGAATCTCCTGCGATATCAAATCAGCCACTTGGCCCGGTGATACCCGGACGCGGCGAAAGGTTCAATGCTAAGGCGCGGCGTCGCTGGAAGAGGACGCAGCACCGTCGGTTTCAAAGAAGGTGTAAGAGAGGGTGAAGGACGTCACATCATCCATGCGGCGCTCCCCATCCATGAGAGGGTCGACGAAGAACAGGACCGGCATGTCCATGCTTTCGCCCGGCGCCAGGGTCTGCTCGGTAAAGCAGAAACACTGGATCTTGGAAAAATAGGGCGCAGCCTTGTAGGGCGCGACATTATACGAAGCGACACCGGTGATCGGCTGGTCCGACGTGTTGGTGGCCCGGTAATAGGCCAGCCCGCTCTCTCCGACCTGGACGGTCAGCGAGCGCTGCAGCGGCTCGAACCTCCACGGCATGTCGCGTTCAGTATTGGCGTCGAAATAGACCGTCACCTGACGGTCAAGGATCTCGCCCGCCTCACCCACGGCAACCTGCGTTGTGCCCCCGTAACCGGTCACCCGGCAGAACAGGTCATACAGCGGCACGGCCGCAAAGGCTGCACCGATCATGGTCACGGCCCCAAAGGCGGCCATCAGGGCAACACGGGTGTTTTTGTCTTGTGGCAAACGGATCATAGAGTCAGCGATGAATACACGATAAAATTCCCGCCCATAAACAGGAGTCCGGCCAACAATACAAGAGCGGCATAGCGGCGCAGGCTGCGTGCTGTTGCCGCATCATACGACTGATCGGTTCTGCCCATCATTTTCCTGACTATGGCTTCGAGGAATACGACCAGAAATAGGGCATTCGCGATCAGGTAAAAGAGCGTCACATGATCGCCCATCGCAACGACTGCGGCGTAGTCCACACCATCCCCACTGGCGGGCAGTGACCAACGGTCTCCAGTCTCTACCCGGCGCCAGACCGAGAGGGCGTCCAGACCGATCGCGTAAATGGCCAGCGTCAGCGGCCCCACCATCGCTGTCGCCAGATGCAGCGTCGCCAATACTCGATTGAAGCGCACGCACCACATCCGGTCGAACCAGAAATACCAGCTGGCCAGAACCGCTGCACCCAGAACCGCATGGACCTCACTACCGTAAACGCGAGAACTGAAGCTCGTCCCAGTTGCGACCAGAATGCTTGTGGACAGGAATTGGACCAGAACGGGCAAGACCAACAATCCGAGCGCCGACATCTCCCACCAGAGTGCCACGCTCGGACGGCCGGAACGCTCGCTGGACAGGAGTTGCACTTTGATAATCGTTGGCAACGCAACGGCAATGAGCATCAAGAGATCTGTCAGAACACCCAAGGCGATCTCACCCGTATGTCCCTGATAAAGCCAATATCGGGCGATCCAGCCGACCAGCATGGCCGCCACCACCACCAGCGCCACGGGCACAAGACGACGCCGGAAGCGGGTACCGATCTCTCCAAGCCAGAAGGTGGACACGCCATGCAACAAGAGCACGAGTACAGGCACGCTGACCGGCTGACGCGTAAAGCCGGCGACGAAGCTGTAAACCTGCCCCGCAATGCCCCCTAGCCCACCCGTTGAGGCCATGATCGAAAACAGCATTTGCTGGATGATCATCAGCCCGACCAGCACGTACAGGGCGATCACCCAATACTTGCGATCCAGCCCGACAAATCGGTCAGCGATCTGGTTGTAGGTTTCTTGAATGCGCATGCGCCCCCCGCTCCGACGGAGATCGCGAAAACGTCCGGCGTCAGCTGGCTACGTTCTGGCTCAACCGCGCGACCGTGACAAGGAATATCACAACCATGAAGCCCACCAGGCTCCAGGCGATTGCGACATTGCGCTTCTTGCGTGCGGCGATCTGGTCCTCGTTCAGTTCCACACTCTCACCGGACGGCTGACCTTCGCGGTGGTAAAAACCGAAATTCTCCGACGTTGGCGCACCCGAACTGTCGAGCGCCGGATCGGTCGCCTCGGTGTCCGCCTCTGTGGCGGTATCATTCTGGGTGTCGGAACCGTTATCGGGGACCATTAGCCATTTACTCCGGGAACTGCCCAATAAGCACCAAATGCGTGCTCAACAATCAATGCGGCAAAAAGGACCGTCAGATAGCCGATCGAGAAGGCAAAGAGATCACGCGCGGCCTTGTCACCGGCACGCACGGCATAGAGCGCGCCCTCTTCAGCGGAGCCGGCTTCACCCGCGCGGGACTTGTAGATGCGCACGGCCAGCAGCAGGAAGAGCGCGCCACCGCCCAGCGATGTTGCGGCATAGACCAGTCCGCCAAGGCCGGTCAGGACGGGCGCGCCGGCAAAGATCACCAGCACGATGGAATACAGGAGGATCTGCAGGCGCGTGGACTTGGCGCCCTTGGCGACCGGCATCATCGGCACATTGGCCGCGGCATAGTCACCGGACTTGTAAAGCGCCAGGGCCCAGGAATGCGGCGGCGTCCACAGGAAGATGATCATGAACAGGATCACCGCATCCAGCGAGATCTCGCCGGTCGCGATCACCCAGCCGATCATCGGCGGGAAGGCACCGGCCGCACCACCAATGACGATATTCTGCGGCGTCGAGCGCTTGAGGATCATCGTGTAGATGACGGCATAGAAGAAGATCGAGAAGGCCAGCAGGCCGGCCGCCAGATAATTGGCCGCCAGGGCCATCATCAGCACAGACAGGATGGAAGCCACCAGGCCCATGCTATAGGCATTGGAGATGGACACCGCACCGCGCGGCACCGGGCGCTTTTGCGTGCGCTTCATGGTGGCGTCGATATCGGCGTCATAGGCCATGTTGAGCGCGCCAGCCGCGCCCGCCCCGATGGCCAGGGAAATAATCGAGATCAGCGCCAGGAAGGGATCGACATCCGCCGGCGCAGCGATGAAACCGGCAAAGGCGGTGAAGACGACCAGCGTCATCACCCTGGGTTTCATCAAGTCAAAATAGTCGCGGGGCGAGGCTGTTGAAACAGCCTCGCCCTCTGCGCGATGAACGCTGGAGTTCGTCGTTTGGTTCAAGGTCTACCTACTTGATTTTCGGCAGCTCGTTGAACTGGTGGAAGGGCGGCGGAGAGGACAGCGTCCACTCGAGCGTCGTCGCACCTTCGCCCCACGGATTGGCGTCTGCCTTGCGGCGGGAAATGATCGACTCGATCAGAACCGCGAAGAAGAGCAGCATGCCGATGGCCATGATCACATAGCCCCAGGACGAGACCATGTTCCAGAAGGCGTGGCCGTCAGCATAGTCGACATAGCGACGCGGCATGCCTTGCAGACCCAGGAAGTGCTGCGGGAAGAAGATCACGTTGGCACCGATGAAGAAGAACCAGAACTGCGCGCGAGCGAGCAGCGAGTTATACTTCACGCCAAAGATCTTCTCGTACCAGTAGTACCAGCCTGCGAAGATCGCGAAGACGGCACCCAGGGACAGCACGTAGTGGAAGTGCGCGACCACGTAATAGGTGTCGTGCAGCGACTGGTCGACGCCGGCATTGGCCAGGACGACACCGGTCACACCTCCCACGGTGAACAGGAAGATGAAACCAACAGCCCACAGCATCGGTGTGCGGAACTCGATGGAACCACCCCACATCGTGGCGATCCAGGAGAAGATCTTGATACCTGTCGGGACCGCGATGACCATGGTGGCCGCCACGAAATAGGCTTTCAGATCAACCGGCATGCCAACGGTGTACATGTGGTGTGCCCACACGATGAAGCCGATGAAGCCGATCGCAACCATCGCATACGCCATGCCCAGGTAACCGAAGACCGGCTTCTTGGAGAAGGTCGAGACGATGTGAGAGATGATGCCGAAACCAGGCAGGATCAGGATGTAGACTTCCGGGTGACCGAAGAACCAGAACAGGTGCTGGAACATCACCGGATCACCACCGCCGGCCGGATCAAAGAAGGCCGTGCCGAAGTTACGGTCGGTCAGCAGCATGGTCAGCGCGCCAGCAAGAACCGGCAGGGAGAGCAGCAGCAGGAAGACCGTCACCAGCATGGACCAGACAAACAGCGGCATCTTGTGCAGGGTCATGCCCGGCGCACGCATGTTGAAGATCGTCGTGATGAAGTTGATGGCACCCAGGATCGAAGACACACCGGCGACGTGCAACGACAGGATCAGGAGATCCATCGCCGGTCCGGAGTGCCCCGTGGTCGAAAGCGGTGGGTAAAGCACCCAGCCCCCGCCAAAACCGTCTCCGCCACCGGATCCCGGTACGAAGAGCGAGATAAAGGCCAGCAGGAAGGCGGCGGGAAGCAGCCAGAAGGAGATGTTGTTCATGCGCGGGAAGGCCATGTCCGGCGCGCCGATCATCAGCGGCACGAACCAGTTACCAAAGCCGCCGATCATTGCAGGCATGACCATGAAGAAGATCATGATCAGACCGTGCATGGTCGTGACAACGTTATAATTGTGCTCGTTACCGAGCGTCAGCATGCCAAAGAGCTGGGTCTCGTTATTGAAGACCTGAAGGCCCGGTTCGGCCAGCTCCCAGCGGATGAGGCCGGACATCGCACCACCAAGGACGCCCGCGAAGATCGCGAACAACAGGTACATCGTACCAATGTCCTTGTGGTTGGTGGAATAAACCCAGCGCTTCCAGCTCCACATGCTGGGCGTGTGATCGTCGTGTGTTGCAGCGTCTGCAGACATCGTTCAGCCCCTTAGTCCAGTTGCGCCAGGCGCGTCATGCGCTCTGCGGAATTGTCGGCAATCAGTTGATAGGCTTCCTCGGAGTACGGGTCCTCGGCAACCATTTCGACCCAGCGGTCGAACACGTCACGGCTGACGGCATGCACTTCGATGGGCATGAAGGCATGACGCAGGCCACAAAGTTCAGAACACTGACCGTAGAAAGTGCCTTCCTCGGTGACGTGGAACCAGGCTTCGTTGATGCGGCCCGGAATGGCATCCATCTTGGTGCCAAAGGCCGGCATAGCCCAGTTGTGAATGACGTCGGCAGCAACAACTTGCAGGCGGATCGTCGTGTCGACCGGGATCACGATCGGCTGATCAACAGCCAGATTGCGCGGCTGGTCTGGACGCAGGTCCTCGTCAGCGATCATCGTCGAGGCAAATTCCTCGATACCGTGATCGGGGTATTCGTAACCCCAATACCACTGATAGCCGACAGCCTTGATCGTGAACTCGGCCGGCGGGATCTCGCCATCCGGATCACTCGGGATCGTGTCCTGCAGATACAGCAGCGGGAAAGAGAAGAAAGAGATCACGACAAGGATCAGGACAGGAATACCGGTCCAAACAACCTCGAGCAGCGTGTTATGGCTGAACTTGGCCGGAACCGGGTTCGCTTTCTTGTTATAGCGAATGATGATCCAGCCGAGCAGGCCCATCACAAAGACGGAGATCGGAATGATGATCCACAACAGGATGTTATGGAAATCGTTCACTTGCTCCATGATCGGAGTAACACCGGGCTGAAAACCGAGATTCCCATCCGTCGGTTGTCCGACGAGCGGTGTTGCGAAGGCGCTGGCCGAGGTGATCGCGGTGAGCGCTAATGCGGTCAGAAAACGCATGGCTTCCCCATACAAGTCAGGCGTGAAGGCAGGGTCGCCCCTGCCGATGGCGGCGGAATATAGTGCCGGTCGCCAGCGCTGTCAGGCCATGAACGGCATTTTTTGATGATCATTAGCACCCGCAGCCCGCTGACGCTAGAAAACCAAACAAAAACAAAACCTTGGCCATGCAGCATCGAAAGCACGACTGCACATCACTCCGTCGAAAGACAGAACTGACATTCTTTATACCCTCAGCCAGAGCCATGTGCTGCGCCAAATCGTCTCACTTTCAAAGTTATGCGAAGCCTTTGCAGATTCCGATTCGAGGCTTTCAAGCCCGGCGCTGCGGCTGATCGGTTTGCACTCCCGGCGCACTCGATTATGTCTGGTGCATCCGATTTGCGAAGCGAGCCCTGTCATGTCCAACGATCCGATCGAACAATTCGACTTCACCGCGGACGATGTCCTGCCTGTTCTGGAGAACACGATGGCGGGGGCCGATGATGGCGAGTTGTTCCTCGAGACCGCGACGGCAGAAGCGCTGGTCTTTGATGATGGTCGCCTGAAATCCTCCAGCTTCGACTCCAGTCGCGGCTTCGGCCTGCGCTGTGTGCAGGGTGAGGCCTTCGGCTTTGCACACTCTTCTGACTCGACCCTGGACGCCGTCAAGCGCGCCGCCGAAACGGCCGCCGCCGTAAAACGTGGCGCCGCCGGCACCCTCGCTGCACCGCCAGTGGGCACGAATACCAAACTCTATGACGCCGTCGACCCGGTCTCCTCGCCGACCTTCGAGGTCAAATCGGCCCTGCTGCAGGAAATCGACGCCTATTGCCGGGCCAAGGATGGCAGCGTGGTCCAGGTCAGCGCCTCGATCGCCGGCTCCCGCCAGGCGATCTCGGTCATTCGCGCGGATGGTGACATCAAGTCCGACATCCGCCCGCTGGTCCGGCTCAATGTCTCGGTGACAGTGGAACGTGATGGTCGCCGCGAAAGCGGTTCGGCCGGCGCCGGTGGCCGTGCCATGTTCGACGACTGGATCAAGCCGGATAGCTGGAAGGCCCTCGCCGACGAAGCGATGCGCATCGCGCGGGTCAATCTGGACGCGGTCGATGCCCCGGCCGGTGTGATGGATGTTGTTCTGGGCGCAGGCTGGCCTGCCGTCCTGCTGCACGAGGCCGTCGGCCACGGGCTGGAAGGTGATTTCAATCGCAAGGGGTCCTCTGCCTTTGCCGGTCGCATGGGCGAACGCGTGGCCGCCAAGGGCGTCACCGTCATCGATGACGGTACCATGGCCGAGCGCCGCGGCTCGCTGACGATTGATGATGAAGGCACGCCGACCGAACGCACCGTGCTGATCGAGGACGGCATCCTGACCGGCTACATGCAGGACCGCATGAATGCCCGCCTGATGGGGCACAAGCCAACCGGCAATGGCCGTCGCCAGTCCTATGCACACCCGCCCCTGCCGCGCATGACCAATACCTACATGCTGGCCGGCCAGCACAAGCGTGATGAAATGGTCGAAAGCCTGAAGGATGGCATCTATGCCGTGAATTTTGGCGGCGGCCAGGTCGACATCACCTCCGGCAAGTTCGTCTTCCAGTGCACCGAGGCCTATCGCGTGATCGACGGCAAGATCGACACGCCGGTCAAGGGCGCAACCCTGATCGGGGATGGTCCGACTGCCCTCACCCAGATCACGATGATTGGCGATGATTTCGAAATGGACCCCGGTGTCGGTGTCTGTGGCAAGGCCGGACAGGGTGTCCCGGTTGGCGTCGGCCAGCCCTCGTTGAAGATCGCGGGCCTCACCGTAGGCGGTGCCGGCTAGAAGAGCTGCGATGATTCCTCACGGATGAGCGACGGGGCAAGCCTTTGTATTTACCGCGAGATAATAAGCGAACGAAGTTCTAGAATTTACCCGCTCACGCCGCAGTGATGCAGGTTACGGATTATTACATGGTTCCTCGTAACGAGCTCGACTATTCCAAAACGCGGGGAAGTTGGGCAGGCACAAACCCGGGGAATACATGCGAGGGACTTTCATGCGCGCGACGGCAGCGATCGCGTTGCTTTCGGCTTTACAGCCGAGCGCTTTGGCGCAACAGGAAATCATGGTGGCAGACAGCGCCGCGTCGGTGGTCGAACTTCAATCCGGCGTGCTCGGCTACGCGCCGGCCTTTTTCACCGCCTTTTCACCGACCACGGCACTGGACATGGTTCAGCGCGTACCAGGCTTTTCGCTTTCCGGGGGGGATTCGGGACGCCGCGGGCTCGCTGACAGTTTCGGCAATCTGCTGATCAATGGTGCACGACCATCCAACAAGTCACTCTCCCTGCAGACCGTTCTGCAGCGGATTGACGCCAATGATGTTGAACGCATCGACCTCGTCCAAGAAGCGCTTCCGCAATACGACATGCGTGGACATCCGCGGCTTGTGAATGTGATCCTGCGCGAAGGTGCCGGCAATTCGGGCTCCTGGTCTGCGGTGGCGCGTCTGTCTCCATCGAACCGGGTCGGACCGGGCGGCGAGATCTCCTACACAACCCAGGCCGGATCGGCCGAGATGACGTTTGGCTTCGAGGGCGGCTGGCAGGGCAATCTGTTCCGCCGCCGCGAGTCCCTCTACGACAATGGCGGGCGAGACCTGGCCGAACTGCGCTGGGATAACGACCAGCGCCACTATCAGGAATTCATTCCGACCTTCTCGCTGAACTGGCGCATCAACGAGGCCTCCAGCCTGCGCACCGACCTGCGCTATCAGACCTGGGAGTGGCGCCGTGGAATGCGTTCCGATGTCGTTGATGAAACCGGTGCTGACCTGCGGTTCGAGCAGAGCAACACGGATAATCATGGCTCGTCCTGGTCGATGTCATCGACCTATACACTCGAACTCGGTGACAACCTCTCCTCGGAAACCATCGGCCTGGTCAGTCACGAGGACTGGTTTGATGGTCCGGAGCGTTTCGAAACGTTTTCTCCCCTGAGCGGGTTTGTCCAAGCGTCCATCTATGAGGGCGAGGGCGAGTACAAGGAAACGGCGATACGCCAGACTTTCTCGTGGAACCCCAATGAACGCCATTCCGTCGAATTTGGTGGTGAGACAGCGATCAACTCCCGCGATACCAGTTTCAGCCTGGCCATCGATGACGGCACGTCGATCACCATGCTCGATCTGCCCGTTTCCGACACCATGGTCGAAGAGACCCGTTCGGAACTGTTCGCCAATCACACCTGGACAGTCTCGGACCGGATCAGCCTTGAGAGCGGACTGCGGTATGAATTCTCGGAGATCGAGCAGACCGGCGATGCCGAGCAGTCGCGCTCCTTCACCTATGCCAAGCCCTCTTTCACCTTCAATTACCGCCAGGACGAGCAGAACCGGTATCGGATTACTCTGCGCCGTGATGTCGCCCAGCTGAATTTCGGGCGTTTCGCAAGCCAGGTTGATCTGACCGACAACAACTCCACCCTCGGCAATCCGGACTATGTGCCCCAGCGCACCTGGACACTGGAAGGCGAATGGGAACGTCGCTTTGGTGACGGATCTTTCTCGCTGGTCATCGGCTATGACAAGATCGAGGACCTGGATGGTTGGGTGCCAATCGAAGCCAATGGCTCCGTGTTCGACGCGCCGGGCAATATCGGCGACGGGTCGAACTTCCGGGTCACCACGAACATGACCACCCCGCTCGACGATCTCGGGCTCTCCAATGCCGTGATCGACGTCTTCCTGGAATACTATGACACCAATGTGGAAGATCCGCTGACCATGATGGACCGGCACTGGTCCGGCTACCGCATGTGGGAACTGCGCCTGGACTATCGCCAGACCTTCCCGGAAAGCCAGTTTGCCTGGGGCTGGGATTATTTCTGGCTCTCGGATGGTGAAGTCTTCCGCGCCCAGGAATACCGCGTTCAGGGCTTTACCGACGGTGATCTCGATCTCTATGTCGAGACCACGCGCTGGTTGGGTCTGACCCTTCGCGCCGGTGTCGACGCCGTTATCAATAATGGCGATGACCGCGAACGGGTGTTCTATGACGGGTCACGCGCGGACGGGATTATCGACCGCATCGAGTATCAGAACGAATCGATGGGCAAGACCTTCTACATCCGCGCCCGCGGCACATTCTGATCCGTGAATTCGTCACAGGGACGGGGCAACCCGTCCCTTTTCACGGCCTTGTGCTATAGTCTGACTTGAGCCGTTTGTAGTGATTTCGAAGAATGAAGAAGTACTGATCCAGCGCACCAGCGCGCGCATGTGAAAACGAGGTAGGAAGATTAGCCATGGGACGAGTATCAGTGAAAATACTGGCGTCTGCACTGGCTGGCGCACTTTGCCTTTCCTTTTCATCCACTGCACAGGATCCGGACCCGACAGAGGATAGACTTCTGCTTCGCATGGGCGAGACGAATACAGGGCATCGCACCTTGCTGGTCGAGATCGGCGAACTTGGTCCCTATCACTTCATCGTGGACACGGGCGCCAGCCACAGCGCTATCGCGCTGCCGATCGCACAAGCCGCCGGCTACCTGCCCGAGTTGGGCGAGGAGAACACCGTCCAGGCACTGGACGCAGTGTTCACCGCCGACGTCTTCCCGCTCCGCGATGTCAGCGTCAATGGACTGGATATCGGTGATATTGAAAGCGTGGTCCTGCCCTCAGAGGATGACGCATCCCTGGAAGTCGTCGGGTTTTTCGCAACCAATGCGCTGGGCGCAGACCGTTACCGGCTGGATTTTGCCGATGGCGAACTGATGCTCAATCCTCGCGCGCCGCGTTATCGTGACGCCTATTACTCCAGCACCCGAGGCCTCATATTCGCTGAAGGGCGGGTCAGTGACCGGCTGACACCGGTGCGGGTCATGATCGATACCGGTTCGCCGCGGTCCTTTATCAACGCTGCGCTGTTCAACCTCGTACCCGGTCGTGCCAGCACCATCGAGTTTCATGCCCGGGGCGTCGGTCAGGGCGATCCCTCGCGAACACGCACCATGACCATTCGCAGCCTGCGCATTGGTGGGGTGTGTTTTGACGATGCGGATACGCTGTTGGCCGATCTGGAGATTTTCGATTCCCTGGGCTGGGCGGACGAACCCGCAATCATACTGGGCATGGACCTGCTCAGCCGGACACGAATGACTGTGGACCTGCCATCCGGAATAGTCGAACTCAGCCCCAGCACACGCCACACCCGGTGCCGCTATGGCCGTGTCCAGCTCAGGGGAGCAGTGCCGGTCGGCATGCCCTAGCGGAGCATCACATCCAGTTCAGCGATCTCGAGGATTTAGGCCAATGACCCGATCATCGTCAGACCTGTTTCGTACCGCCCTGGTCAGCGGCAGCGCCCTGCTCGCCATCGCCGGCGCCCCCGCCCTCGGCCAGACCATCGAGCTGGAGCGCACCGTCTCCGGACATCTCGCGCTGGATGTGGGTATCGGCGATCATGGCGACTTCACCTTTGCCCTCGACACCGGTGCCAATCGCACCGCGATCGCCCAGGATGTTGCCGAGCGCTTGGGCTTCGTTTCGACCTGGACCGCGCCGGATGACGTGCAATCCCTGACCCGCCTGTTTGAAGCCGAGCTGTTCCACATGGCCGATATCGACGTGCCGCAGCTGGAACCGCAAAACCTGAACATGGTTGTTGTCCCGGTTCCCCCCACTCACAGCTCGGACGTGGCTGGCCTGCTGGGCCTGGATGCCTTCCAGGGATTGCGCTACCGGATCGACTTCCAGAATGCGCGCATCGACCTCAATCCGGACCATGAGTTCCAGGGCGATGGTCACGTCGATCCGGAATATGGCCTGCTGTTCGGCGCGGCGCGTCTGGGCAGCACGGCGCGTGTGGCCCGGGTGATCATCGACAGCGGATCGCCCTATACGATCGCCAATCCGACCCTGCATTTTCGCTTCATGTCGCGTGACGGCATTCGCTATCGCATTTCCGGCGTCGATGGCCGCACCGGCGATGATGCGGACTATTTCACCGTTCGCCAGTTCCGCATCGGCAATCTGTGCATTCGCCGCCATCCGATCCTGCAGGCTGATCTGGATATTTTCCATGCGGTTGGCTGGCAGGACGAACCGGCCATTGTTATCGGCATGGATATCCTCGCAGAAGCGCGCGTGACCATCGATCGCCAGACCGGCCAGTGGGACATTGATCCCGCCGACAGCGCCTTTCGCTGCAGCTCGTCCGAACGGGTCAATCTGGACGCACTGGGCGCCGACTGAAGCCCGCACCAGCCAAGAAAAAAGCCGCGGAGCGAACTCCGCGGCTTTCTTTGTGAATGTCCAAAAGCGCTAAGCCTTCGGATGAGCGTCCTGATCGGGTCCCGCAGCTTCCGCTGCACCCGCGATCACGGCCTGGTCTTCTGCGCGACCATGCCCCAGCTTCTTGAGGAAGAAGCTGAGCAAGCCGACGACAACACCCAGACCGATGGCAAACACACCAATCGCCTGGAAGACCTGGGCATAACCGTTCAGCGCGGCCTGCGGATCCAGCACCTGTCCCGCCACCGTGTCCGTCGCGGTGAAGGCGGAAATGATACCGGCCACATATTGCGCGAAGGCACTGGACAGGAACCAGCCTGCCATCATGAAGGAGACAACCGCTCCCGGAGACAGTTTGGTGATCGCTGACAGGCCAACCGGCGACAGGCAAAGCTCACCCGTGGTGTGCAGCAGATAGGCACCCGCCAGGAAGATCAGCGGCACCCGATAGCTGTCGTCTGCGAAATTCACACCCCAGACCAGCAGCATGAAGCCGAGACCGACCTGGACCAGGGCCAGGCCGAACTTCAACACCGTGTTCGGATTGCGTTGCAGCTTGGCCAGGAAGGCCCACAGCGCGGCAAAGATCGGTGCAAAGATCAGGATGAAACCGGCGTTGAAGGACTGGATCTGCGACGCGGTCAGCGTCATCTCGATCGCGATCGGTCCAAGCTGAACGATATCCGCTGCCGAGACATCCAGATTGGTGTTTCGGGCCGCAAACAAGTTCATGGACGAACCGGCCTGTTCGAACAACGCCCAGAAGACAACCGACGTCACAATCAGGAATATCGCGAGAATCAGCCGCTGGGCCTCAACCATCGTGCACTTGGTGACCATGTAATAGATCATGTAGCCGGTGAAACCGAGACCACCGACAATCAGCAACAGTCCCAGCAGATCGAAGCTGCCGATCGTGACCGTGTGCGCCTGGACCATGAACCAGACGACACCAACGCCCAGAATGGCGAGGACGTAGATCAGGTTCTCGACATTGAGCGGACCAAGGGCCTTCTGCTTGAGCTTTTCCGGCTCGGGCGGATTACCGACATGATCGATGAGGTTCTTGCCTGGCAGGAAGAAGAGTGCGCGACCACGCACAAAGACCAGCCAGCCCAGCAGCATGCCGACACCGGCAAGGCCGAAACCAGCCCACCAGCCCACGGTCTCGCCCAGCAGGCCACACAGGATGGCCGCCCAGAAGGAACCGAGATTGATGCCGTAATAATACAGGGTGAAACCACCATCGCGGCGCGGGTCATTTTCCTCATAGAGCTGACCCACGATCGAGGAGATATTCGCCTTCAGGAAGCCAACCCCCATGATGATCAGGGCCAGGGCGAGATAGAAGATATTCACATAGGTCCGGTCACGCTCGACCACTTCCGTGTCGAATGAACCTGCGGCCAGGGTCTGTGGAACAGACGCAGACGCCGGCAGGCCTTCGATCACCAGCGAACCATCCTGCTGCGCGGTGAAATCGTAGGCGGAACCATCAATCTCGACTTGAACGGTACGCGAGGCACCGCGTCCCTCGGTCACCAACTCGTATTGCGCGCCGTCATAGACGAGCGCCTCACGCGCTTCTTCGCCCTCAATACCCATGGTGAAGTGACCGGCGACGAGCAGGAGCGCACCGAAGGCAATGGCCTTGCGGTTACCCAGATACTTGTCGGCCAGAAAGCCCCCCACCAGCGGCAGCAGGTAGACCAGGGCGGTGTAGGCACCGTACTGGGCGCTCGAGAACGCATCGTCAAAGAGGAAGTGCTGGGTCAGATAGAAAATCAGAAGACCCCGCATGCCGTAGTAGGAGAAACGCTCCCACATTTCGGCGAAGAACAGAATGTGCAGGCCTTTCGGGTGCTTACGCATCTCCGTGAAGACCGGAATGGCCGTAGCCACCGTCACCAGAACACCAATGGCGACAACAAGATTGATAACCATAATCTCCCCGTACCCGCTCCCCGCGGGTCATTACTCGGGCGTCAATTGATCATGGGGACGGCAAAGTCACAAGCTTTTGTAACGGCTGGGACTGACGCCCCGCCTCACAATTTCGGGTGTTAGCGCTGACACCTAATAGGCGGCTTCGGTGAAGACCGGTTCGATGGAACCATCCCATTCACCATTGAACCGCTCGATCAGCATGTCGGCCCGGGTCCGCCCGCTGGCGACAATCTCATCCAGCTCGTCGAGGAAATGGCCTTCATTCTCACCATAACCGTTCAGCATGCGTCGCTTGTTCAGCCCTTCACGGGAGATCGCCAGGACGTCCCTCGCCAGCTCGGCCATGGAGTGGTCGCGCCAACCGGCTCGCAGGCCATGACGACCCGCGGCAAGGCGCAGGCCTTCACGTTCTTCCGTCGTCCAGCCCCTGACCAGGTCCCAGGCGGCATCGAGCGCTGTATCGTTATAGAGCAGCCCCACCCAGAACGCCGGCAGCGCGCACAGGCTGTCCCAGGCACCACTGTCGGCGCCGCGCATTTCCAGGAACGTCTTCAGGCGAACTTCCGGGAAAAGGGTCGACAGGTGATCCTCCCAGTCGCTCATCACCGGCTTCTCACCCGGCAGCGCGGGCAGGCGCCCCTCCAGGAAGTCGCGGAAACTCTGGCCCGTCGCGTCGAGGTACTCGCCGTTTCGCTTTACGAAATACATCGGCACATCAAGGGCATAGTCTGCATAACGCTGGAAGCTCATCCCGTCCTCAAAGACGAAAGGCAGCATGCCGGTGCGGTTATTGTCGGTGTCGGTCCAGACATGAGAGCGATAGGACTGGAAGCCATTCAGGCCGCCATCCTTGAACGGCGAGTTGGCGAACAGGGCCGTCGCCACCGGCTGCAGCGCCAGGGAGACACGGAATTTCTTGACCATGTCGGCTTCACTGGAGAAATCCAGATTGGTCTGGACCGTACAGGAGCGGAACATCATCTGATGGCCCAGCGTACCAACCTTGGGCATGTAGGCCTTCATCAGGCCGTAACGCGCCTTGGGCATCATCGGTGTGTCTTCCAGCGACCATTTCGGCGAGAAGCCCAGTCCCAGGAAGCCGGCACCGATCTCGTCAGCCACCTCACGCACTTCCTTGAGGTGACGGTTCACCTCGGCGCAGGTCTGGTGGACATTTGCCAGCGGTGCGCCCGACAGTTCGAACTGCCCGCCGGGTTCCAGCGTGATGGACGCACCATTGCGCTTGAGGGCCACAAGGTGGCCACCTTCTTCCACCGGCTCCCAGTCAAAGCGTTTCAGACCTTCGAGCATTTTCAGGACCGAGGCCCCGTCGGTGTCATAGGGAAGCGGATCATGCGTCTCGAGCGCGAAACCAAATTTCTCGTGCTCAGTGCCGATTCGGAAGCTCTCCGCCGGCTTGCAACCGGTCGCCAGGTATTCGCCCAGCTGGTCCGTGGATTCAATCGGAGCGCCTTCGCCACCGGGATTATAAGTGCCGCTCATCAAAGCGCCCCCGCCTAAAGCAATGTCCGCAACAGATATGTGGGTGTTCGGGTGAGAACAAGAGGCAGCTGCTGAGATTCACGGTGAAGTGAGTGCGTCCGGGCTCGCTTCAGTTGACACATTTCCCTCCTTTCCCTTGATGGGAAAGGTACTCGCGAAGCGAGGGGATAGGGTGCGGCCCGTCAGGGCCCACTTTATATGCGCCTGCGGCGTGCACCCCCTTCGTCTCCGCCTACGCCAAAGCTTCGGCGGGTCCGGCGACCACCATGCGACCTCGAGATCACAAATTGTGATTTCAAGGTCTCACAACCCTCGACAGTGAGCTGAAAGGCGATTTGTCACGATCAAGGCTACCACCCCAGACCGCGCTCGGGTCTGAGGATGTCATCAACATTCGCTCGGGCAAACACCAGCAGAGCTTTGGCCTCAGAGAGCTCCAACGCTGCATCGGCATCATCGTTGCGCCGGATCTCGCCGATCAGCCTATTGAGTTGGCGTAGTCGATCTTTACTCAGGTTCGTCCATTTCACAGCGCCGGTGACGGTCTGTCTATGCACCATCAACTGCCGCGCCTCGGCCAGCACCTCTATCGCAGCTGACAGGGACACAGCCTCGAGCGCTGCTTCAATTTCGCCCAGCTCTTCGTCGTCAATGCGCTTGAGAATACAGGCATGCCCGCAGGACATCACCTCTCCAAAGTACGTCCTGACGCGGTGGATTGTCGCCTCCGCTTCAGTCAGTCTGTAGTCAGGCTTCGATGGATCGGCGCGATGGGCCCAAAATCGTTCGATACCGGAGATCGCCGCGTTTGGGCGTTCGTTGTTTAAGAGGCGTTTGAAATCGCCGTCGTGAATTCGGACTTCGACAGCCATCCCTACCCCCAATCCCCACAAACGCTCTGCCAGAGAGTAAGTGCCGAGATAACCGCCGTCTCGGCGCGCAGGATGCGCGGGCCCAGGCTGACGGCGTGGACGAAATCCAGACTGCGCAGGCGGTCCCGTTCTTCTGGCGTGAAACCGCCTTCCGGGCCGATCAGCAAGGCCGCGGGCTTGCCGCGCATTTCTGTCAGCGGCCCCAGCGCCTGGCTGGCCCGGCCGGTATCGCCGCCCCAGGGGCGGGCACCGTCATCGCCGGCTTCATCGCAATAGATGATCACCCGGTTCTCATCCCAGTCCTCGAGCATCTGGTCGAGCTTCACGGCCTCGTGGATCACCGGCAGGTCGAGGCGCTCAGTCTGTTCGGCTGCCTCCTTGGCGATGATCTCGAAACGATCAAGACGCATGCGCTCCGACTGGGTGCGCGTGGTAATGACCGGGCGGATATCCGCCACGCCAAGCTCGGTCGCCTTTTCCACGATCAGCTCGTTTTTCTGGCGTTTGACCGGGGCAAACATCAGCCAGAGATCGGGCACAGCGGCCTGTGGCCGGTTCTGTGTTTCACAGGCCAGCACCGCGTTTTTCTTGTGAGCCTTGGCCACCGTGGCCTGCCATTCGCCATCGCGACCATTGAACAGGCGCACCGGATCACCCTCGTCCCGACGCATGACATTGATCAGGTAGTGGCTGTCCTCTCGCGAGAGCGGGACGGCCTGCCCGTTGCCGAGGGGCGCATCGATAAAAAGGCGTGGATCATTGCTCATGTCTTCGCTTTGCCTCGTGCTGCCCTTGTCCGTCAACCTGCCTTGAATTGGTCGATTAGCAGTGCCAAACCACGATCATGCACTTGAATTTCGACCGGCGAGTCGCAGACAGCATCCCCCAGACCTGGGTGGATCGTGCACCGACCGCCCTGAGACCCTTTCTGCGCCTGGCGCGCTATGACCGTCCGATCGGCTTCTGGCTGCTCGCCCTGCCCTGCTGGATGGGCCTTCTGCTGGCGCGCGCCAATACCGGGCTTGGCTGGATCGATCTGTATTATGCGATCCTGTTCGCCATTGGCGCCATCGCCATGCGCGGGGCCGGCTGCACCTATAACGACATCATCGATCGGGATCTCGACGCCCAGGTGGCCCGGACGGCAGACCGGCCGCTGGCGGCAGGAACCGTGTCGCTGAAACAGGCCTGGGCCTTCCTCGGCGGACAGGCCCTGGTCGGGCTGATCGTATTGGTACAATTACCGCTGATCGCCATCCTGACCGGGCTGGCGTCCCTGCTCCTGGTCGCGGCCTATCCTTTCATGAAGCGCATCACCTGGTGGCCACAGGCCTGGCTGGGCCTGACCTTCAACTGGGGTGTGCCCGTGGCCTATGTGGCCGCCAGCGGCCAGTTCGACCTTGCCGTGCTGGCCCTGTATGCGTCCTGCGTGTTCTGGACACTGGGCTATGACACCATCTACGCCCATCAGGACAGCGAGGACGATGCTCTGGTGGGGGTGCGCTCGACGGCACGCCTGTTCGGCCAGCACTCGCCGATCTGGGTGGGGGGCTTTTACGCGCTGACGACGCTGCTGGTCGGCGTCGCGCTGTACCTCGTCAACGCCGCACCGCTGGCCGCCATCGCCTTCGCGGTCTATGCCGCGCACCTGTTCAACCAGATCCGGCTGATGGATACGGACGATGGCGCTGGCTGTCTGAAGGTCTTCAAATCCAATCGGGAAACCGGGCTTTTGCTCTGCGCGACCCTGGCGCTTGTTACGATCCTGTAATGGGTCGGTAGCGCTTCCTTGTTTGACCCTACCGCACGGCTGGGCCCAAACTGTCCCCATGTCTATTCTGAGCGATATGGGGAGAGCATGACGATCAGAAAATCTCTTGTGCTGGCACTGGGAACCCTGGCACTGGCAGCCTGCCAACCTGCGACAGACAGCAGCGAGCAAGCAGCCAATACGAACGGCGCGGACACTTCCGCCGCCTCAACCAGTTTCACCGTCGATGTCAGCTATCACACGCTGGACAACGGCCTGCGCGTTGTCCTGTCCGAGGACCACACCGTGCCGACCGCGACCGTCGCCGTCTATTACGGCGTCGGCTTTCGCAATGAGCCGCGCGGACGCACCGGTTTTGCGCACCTGTTCGAACACCTGATGTTCCAGGGTTCGCGCAATCTGCCGCACGGCGCCTTCGACAGGCTGATCTATGGATCGGGCGGCGTGAACAATGGCTCCACCCGGTATGACTTCACCAATTATTTCGAGGTCGTTCCGTCCAACGCGCTGGAAGCGATCATCTGGGCCGAGGCCGACCGCATGGGTCAGCCGAACCTGGACGAGAGCCAGCTGGACAATCAGCGCGAAGTCGTTCGCAACGAGGTCTTCGTCAATGTCATCAACCAGCCCTATGGCGGCTGGATCTGGATCGACCTGCCGATGGTCGCCAATGAAAACTGGCACAATGCGCACAATTTCTACGGCGATCTGACCGATCTCGACGCGGCATCGCTGGAAGATGCCCAGGCGTTCTTCGACCAGTTCTATGCACCGAACAATGCTGTCATCGTCGTGGCCGGCGATATCGACAAGGACGAGACACTCGGCTGGATCGAGCAGTATTTCTCCTACATCGAGGCGGGTGATCCGCTGCCGGAGATCGACACTTCCGAACCGCGCCAGGAAGAAGAGAAGTTCGACTATATCGAGGACAATCTGGCCAACCAGCCAGCCCTCGCCGTTGGCTATCACATGCCGGAACGCGGCACCCCGGAATATTACGCCATGATCCTGATCGATCAGCTGCTGGTCCAGGGCGATGACAGCCGCCTGACCCAATCCCTCGTTGCCGAGGAAGGTTATGCGTCCGGCGTATTCGGCGGCATCAACCTGTTGGGCAATGCCTTCAACTATTCCGGTCCGATGCTGTGGACGGTCGGCCTGATCCACGACAGCGAGTTCACCGTGTCTGAAGTCATGGGCACGATGGACACCACGATCGAGGGAATCCGCACCACGCCGGTCACCGAGGCAGAGCTGGAGCGCGCGCGCACCAAGCTGCTCTCGGACTTTTATGGAACAGTGGACACATCCACGCGCTTTGGACTGGTGGACCTGTTGGCCTCCTTTGCGATGTTCGATGACGACCCGAGCCGCATCAACCGGATCACGGAAGGCTTTGAACAGGTCACACCGGAACTGGTGATGAGCACGGCGCAGGAATATCTGCGTCCAACCAACCGCACCGTGCTGGAAGTTCGCCTTGCCGGCGATGACAGCCAGTAAGTCCCGAGGAGACAAAGCCATGACAGTCAAACTGTTCAGCGCCGCCCTCGCGGCCGCCAGCCTTATCGCCGCGCCGTCCGTCGCGCAGATCAATGAACAACCCGCCCTTGGAGAACCGGTCTCCTTCACCGTGCCGGACAATCGCAGCTTCACGCTCGATAACGGTATGGAGGTGACCTTCATCCAGTATGGTCTGGCCCCGACCACGCAGATTTCACTGCGTGTTCGCGCCGGCAATATCGATGATGGCAGCCAGACCTATATCTCGGACCTGACGGCCAGCATGATGGAGGAAGGCTCCAACGGGCGCACGGCCGAGGACATCGCGACCGAGATCGCTTCGATGGGGGGCGAACTGGGTGTCGGCGTTGGCTGGCACTCGACCAATTTCGGGGTGAATGTGCTCTCACAATATGCCCCCGACGCCATGGGCATTGTGGCGGATGTTGTGATGCGTCCGAATTTCGACGAAGCCGAGTTTGACCGGGTTAGCCAGAACATGGTCCGAGACGTCTCGGTATCACGAGCCCAGCCTGGCCCGATTGCCACGGAAGCCTATCGTCGGCTGCTGTTTGGCGGTGGGCATCCCTACGGGAACTCCCTGCCGACCGAGGAACAAGTCCGCGGCTATGAGCTGGCCGATGTCCAGGCGTTCTATGACGGCAATTTCGGCGCCGGTCGAACACGCCTCTATGTGGCCGGTCGCTTTGACGAGGCCGCGATGGAAGCCGCCATCCGTGAGGCGTTCTCCGACTGGGCCAGCGGTTCAGCCGATGCCTTGACCCCGGCTGCGCCCAATGGTGGCCCGATTGTCCAGTTCATCGACCGTCCGGGCGCGCCGCAATCTACACTGCGTGTCGGCTTCCCGGCGGTGGGTGTCGATCATCCCGATGCCCCGGACCTGGCCGTCATGAACGCGCTCCTGGGCGGCAGTTTCACCTCTCGCCTGACCCGCAATCTGCGCGAGGACAAGGGTTACACCTACTCCCCGGGCAGTGGTGTCACCTGGGGCATGGGTGGCGGTTACTGGACCTTCAATGCCGATGTGATCACCGAGGTGACCGGAGCGGCGCTGATGGAAACCTTCGGCGAGATCACACGCCTGTCTGAAAATGCGCCCGACGCCGTTGAAGCCGACGGCATCCGCACCTGGATGTCCGGCATTTTCATCCTGCAGAACGCGTCGACCGGCGGCATTATCGGCCAGCTGAACTTCCGCGATCTCTATGATCTGCCGGATGATTACCTGGAGAACTACGTGCCGAGCCTCAATGCCGTCACCAATGACGACATCTCCCGCGTGGCTTCGACCTATCTGGACCTGGACAATGTCGTCCTGGTCGTGGTCGGCGATCTTGCCGTGATCGAGGAACAGGTCCGCGCCTTGCCGGAACTGGCCAATGCACGGTTCATCCTGCCGGCACCGACGGACGCTGAACACTAGTCCGGGATGCAGGTCCGAAACGAAACGGCCGGGCCTGGTGCCCGGCCGTTTTTGTTTGATGCGAGCCCGCCTTGCGCGGCGTCACGCTTGCGCTATTCCGGTCAGACCAACCGCAGGAGTGCTCGTGCAACCGCTTTCACTCGATAACCCCCAGGACTTCATTCGCGATCACACCGAAGTGCTCGCGCCTCCGCTTGTGCCGGAAATCAAGCTGCACCTGGCCACCGAGACCGTGGACATCTGGGAACAGACCGAGGAGGCACTCGGCGAGATGGGTCTTCCGCCGCCTTTCTGGGCCTTCGCCTGGGCCGGCGGCCAGGCCCTGGCGCGCTATTGCCTGGACACTCCGGACATTGTGAAGGGCAAGCGGGTACTGGACTTTGCGGCCGGCGGCGCCGTCTCTGGCATAGCCGCCAAACTGGCCGGTGCTGAAACCGTCATCGCCAGTGAGCTGGACCCGTTCGCCATCGAAGCCTGCCGGGCCAATGCCGCGCTGAATGGCGTGGCACTCGAAACGGAACTGGACGATGTGGTCGGCCGGTTCGACGACTGGGACGTGATCATCGCCGGCGACGTGTTCTACGAGGACGAACCCGCGCGCCATATTGGCGGCTGGCTGGAAGAACACGCGCGTCGCGGAACAACGGTTCTGATCGGCGATCCGGGCCGGTCTTTCCTGCCGAGCGGACGCTTGAACAAGCTGGCGGAATACACGGTTCCCGTCACGCGGGACCTGGAAGACCGGGAAATCCGACAGGCGAAGGTCTGGTCGTTTAAAGCGACCTGAAAACAGGCCGGAGAATTCGCAAATTCATTTACAGTCGCAGCAGTTTAGGGCAATGTCCGGCCGAATATTTCGCTTCCGGCGCGAGTCCTCGTTGCCGTTTCTGGTGGAGACTAATCATGGCCCGCGTACGTGCGGTGGATCGTCGGCTGTTTCTCTTGCTGGAAATCGCCGCGCGCAAACTCAATCGCGAAGCTGACGCGCGACTGAAAGCAGAAGCGGGCGTGACCTCCGCGCAGGCGGCCGTGCTGTTCTTGCTGGCCCGTCGTGGTGAGCGGAAAATGGGTGAGATCGGCGAGATGCTGTCGCTCAACCCGCCCGCGGTCACCGGCCTGGTCAATCGCATGAGTGCCCTGAACCTGGTGACCAAGACCGCTTCGACCAGCGACAAGCGCTCCGCCATTGTCTCCCTGACTGAGAAAGGCCGCGCCATGGGTGATGCGGCTGACCATGTGTTCAAGGAAATGAACCAGGAGCTGGAAACCCAGCTGGGCGATGATGACAGCGATATGCTGCACCGGGTCCTGACAAGTCTGGCGGTCAGCGCCTGAACGCTCTAGTTTGCCCTCCATAAAATAAAGGAGGGCCCAAGTGAGCTCACTGGTTTTGGTCGAAGATGCGGAGGGGATCCGCACAATCCGGTTCAATCGCCCGGACAAGAAAAACGCGCTGACGCGCGAGATGTACGCGGCTGCCGCCGAAGCGCTGGAAAGCGGCGACACCGAACAATCCATCAAGGTATTCATCATCACCGGTACCGACGGCATTTTCACGGCTGGCAATGATATCGGTGATTTCATGGAACGCCCGCCGCATGTCGGCGGCGGTGACATGCCACCGGTTGAACGCTTCATGCGCGCATTGCTGGAAGTCAAGAAGCCGGTCGTTGCAGCCGTGGACGGCCTGGCCATCGGCATCGGCGTTACCCTGCTGATGCATTGCGACATCGTCTATTGCTCTGATCGAGCAACCTTCAAGACTCCGTTCGTCGATCTGGCCCTCGCTCCGGAATTCGGATCAAGCCAGGTCATGCCGCAGATGTTCGGACACGCCGTGGCCGCCGACCTCTTGATGCTGGGCGCCACCTGGGACGCCAAACGTGCGCTGCAGACCGGCCTCGTCACCGGCGTACACAGCGCAGATGAGCTTGAGGGTGCCGCGCATTTCGCTGCCAGCGTCATGGCTGCCAAGGCGCCGGGCTCCATGCGGGCTGCCAAGGCCCTGATGCGCACGCCGCCGGAAGACCTGTCAGACCGCATCTCCCGCGAGGGCGGTCTGTTCGCGGAATTGTTGAGATCCGAAGAGTTTGCAGAGGCCGCTGCCGCCTTCATGGAACGGCGTCTGCCGGACTTTTCACGTTTCGGCTGAGACAAGTTGGGAAAAATCTCATGATCCTGCGTATTGCGGGCGGTGTTGTGGCCGCCGTGTTTCTGGGCGCGATCGCCTATCTGAACCTGTCCCCGGTCGGACGTATCTATCTGCCCTCCGGGACCGGTATCACCGCCAAGCAATTGTGCTCGATGGTGTTCGTGTCTCGCCTGGACGAGGCCTTCGCCCGCGACGCCTATATCGACCCGCTGCTGGGCGATGCCGCTGACTTGCTCAGCGTCTCTGTCGACCATGAGCAACAAAGCGTTCGTGCCAGCGTGTTTGGTCTGTTCTGGCGTCAGCATGCCATTTATCGCGAAGGTCTCGGCTGTACGCTGGACCGGGGCGGACGTCAGTTTGACCCTGCGCTGACGCTGCCTCTGGCGCGGGAATTTGACCCGCTTCCGCTCGACACCGCCCATCGTGACGCGCATTTCGACACCGACGCAATCAATGCGGCGCTGGACAATGCGTTTGCAGACACCGAGCCAGCTCGCCGCCACACGCTGGGCGTCGCAGTCCTGCACCAGGGCCGCCTGGTCGCCGAGCGCTATGCACCGCAAGCTGATCGCAATACGCGCTTCCTGGGCTGGTCGATGACCAAGAGCGTCGCGGCGACCCTGGCCGGCGTACTGGTACAGGATGGAGACATCACCCTGGACCACGTGCCGGAAAGCTTTGCGGGTCTTGAAGATCGCCAGGACATCACGCTGGAGCACCTGTTGCGCATGAATGCCGGCCTTGCCCTGCGCGAAGGCAATGACGGGACCGATCCCACCTCCCAGATGCTGTTTACCCAGCGCGACATGGTCCGCTTCGCGGCCACGCGGGAGCGCCTGCATGCCCCGGGAGAGCACTGGGAATATATGAGCGGCAGTACCGTGTTGGCGACGCGCGCGCTGCAGGATCGTCTGGGTGACACGCTGGAAGACCAGGTAACCGGGCTGCGCGAACGCCTGTTCGAACCGCTGGGCATCCACACAGCCATCATGGAGCCGGACGCGTCCGGAACGCTGGTGGGCTCGTCCTACATGTATGCGACCGCACATGACTGGGCACGGCTGGCCCAGCTCTATCTCGATGGCGGCCTGGTGGATGGCCAGCGCATCATCCCCGCCAACTGGCCGGACCTGGCGACCGATGCCACGCCGGGATCTGCAGATCCCTATGGCCTGGGCTTCTGGAATCCTCCTGCGAGCAACAACCTGCCCGCCGGCACCTATACGATGCACGGTTTCCAGTCTCAGCTGGCTTTCATCATGCCGGAACAGGGGCTGGTCGTGGTGCGGTTCGGTGCGACGAATAATGTCAGCTCGGGTTCCTATGACCTGGCGCGCGAGATCGTTGCCGCACTACGTGAGCCGGCGCCGGAAGAGCCGCAAGCCACCATCGAGGATGCCCAGTAGTCAGGCGGCCGCAGTGACCAGCGGTGGTGTTTCTGCAACGACCCCGAGAGAGATGAGGTGACGGACATGGGTCCGCACCTCATCTGCAGTCGGGACGATGGTCTGGGCTTTCCGGATCAGGGCAGCAGGCTTGGACCCGGTTCGTGAAGCCCCCACGCTCCACGTCTGGAACTCGCGCCGCATGGCCTGCACGAATTCCAGCTGACGGTAATCCTGGTGGCGACCGTCACGCGCCACCTTTTTCATGAAGTCCCGAAGATGATCCGGATCACCTTCAAGAACCTGCATGAAATAACCGGAGTCCCAGATCAGCGCGCCCGTAAGCTGCCGATCCACGCATGACATCATGCTGCAAGAAATGATGCGTCCGAGCTCGCCATTGAGGGCCCCAAAACCCAAGGCGACCTTGGCGCGTGACATCATCACTGCGCGAAAAATCATGCTGCCGTCCCGCTTCCTGATCGAGTGTTCTCATTGATGAGCGCATACCTAGGCGCCAGGTTTGAACAACGGCTCAACAATTCGCGATGAATTTGGCTTAAATAACTGGAAAATTTAACTCAAATTGAGCTCAAAAGCCGGGTTTCTTTGCCTGGCTTCGCGATTTTCAAAACCGGCAAATGCCCCACCTGCCCGGCTCATATGATATGAGCTCATTGCCGCTCAAAAGCGGATCTGGCGAAACAGGCTGCAAAGCCAGTCATCCAGTTGTCGCCAGCCCATAAACTGCAAGGTTTTCACTGCACCGCACTCCTCATCCCGCCCCCAGCGAGATCCGGCATGAGGCCGGGTCCAGACAAGACGCAGTCTAGCCGATCCGCAGGACGGGCGGGCTTAAATCGGCGTCATTTTGGACTGCCTCACCTTGCCGCACCGGACTTGGCGCGACAGGCCGATCAGCCTAGGTTCCGCTGGAAACCAGAGTGGAGCCCCCATGGCGTACAAATCCCTGCGCGAATTCATCGACATGCTGGAAGCCGAGGGCGATCTCGTGCGCATCACTCACCCGGTCTCCACCGACAAGGAGATGACCGAGATCCACAAGCGGACCCTGCACGCCGGGGGCCCGGCCCTGTTGTTCGAGAATGTCGTCAACGAGAAGGGCGAAAAGAGCGAGATGCCCTGTCTCGTCAACCTGTTCGGTACGGTGAAACGTGTCGCCCAGGCCGTCACGCTGGGCGGTGAAAGCCGGACCACGGGCGAGGAATTGCGTGAGGTCGGCGAGCTGCTGGCCTTCCTGCGTCAGCCGGAACCGCCGCGCGGTGTAAAGGACGCGATGGAGATGCTGCCGCTGGCCAAGACGGTCATGTCCATGCGCCCGAAGAACGTCTCCAGGGCGCCCTGCCAGGACGTGGTGCTGACCGGCGATGAGATTGATCTCGACCGCCTTCCCATCCAGACCTGCTGGCCGGGTGAGCCCGCCCCGTTGATCACCTGGCCGCTTGTGGTCACCCAGGGCCCCAATGTGAAGGGCGACCGCCAGGACGACTATAATCTCGGCATCTACCGCATGCAGAAGCTGGGCAAGGACAAGACGCTGATGCGCTGGCTGAAACATCGCGGCGGCGCCCAGCATTATCAGCGCTGGAAGGACAAGAAACCCGACCCACTCCCGGCGGCCGTCGTGCTTGGCGCCGACCCGGGTACGATCCTGGCGGCGGTCACGCCGGTCCCGGATACGCTGTCGGAATACCAGTTCGCCGGCATTCTTCGCGGCAAGAAGGCCGAGCTGGTCGATTGCAAGACGGTGCCGCTGAAAGTCCCCGCCGAAGCGGAGATCGTGCTGGAAGGCCATGTCATGCTCGACGAGTATGGCCCGGAAGGCCCCTATGGCGATCACACCGGCTATTACAATTCGGTGGAGCATTTCCCGGTCTTCAAGGTCAGCGCCATCACCATGCGCAAGGACCCGATCTATCTGACCACCTATACCGGCCGACCGCCGGACGAGCCCGCCATTCTCGGCGAGGCCCTGAACGAGGTCTTCATCCCGCTCCTGCAGCAGCAATTCCCGGAGATCCTTGATTTCTGGCTGCCGCCGGAAGGCTGTTCCTACCGCATCGCCGTCATCTCGATGAAGAAGGCCTATGCCGGCCACGCCAAGCGCGTGATGATGGGCGCCTGGTCCTTCCTGCGTCAGTTCATGTACACCAAGTGGATCATCGTCGTGGACGAAGACGTCAATGCCCGCGACTGGAAGGACGTCATGTGGGCCGTCTCGACCCGCATGGACCCGGCGCGCGACATCGTCACCGTCGAAAACACGCCCATCGACTATCTCGACTTCGCCTCCCCGGTCTCCGGCCTCGGCTCCAAGATCGGACTGGATGCCACCAACAAGATCGGCAACGAGACCCAGCGCGAATGGGGTGAAAAGCTGAACATGGACGACGCGACCAAAGCGCGAGTCGATGAGATCTGGGGGGCGTTGGGGATTGGTGTCTAGCTTGTCAGGACCCTTGCCTCTGGACTCAGCGCGCTGGTCGGAGCTGTCACACGCTTACGGCCCCGCATCGGACTTACCGGACCTACTGTCCCAGATTGATCGGATGGAAGAGATTTCATTCGAAGACAAGGGAGGCCCGTTCAGCCAACTCATTTCAGCTGTCTACCACCAGGGCGACGCGACGTCTGCGGCGCTGGCCGCCGCACCTCACCTTTTACGAACGGCGCAAAGCAAAGCTATACCCTCCCGGATCAACCTTTTGATTGTACTGGGCTGGATCGAGAGTGTTCGCACGCAAGAGTGCTCAGAGCGCATCGGCCCATTATACGAAATCTACCGGCAATGCATTTCTGAAGCGCTCTCAGAGTGCATTCAGATCCTCCAGCTCGACGATCTGGATCCGGTAGATCTTCGATACTTGCTCGGCGCTCTAGCCGCCTTCAAGGGCAAGCAGTTCCTGGCGGCTAGAGTTTTTCAGCTGGATGAACTTTACGCGCACTACCTAGAGCAAACCGGTCAAGACGACACACCCCCAACGCGCTTGTAATTGTCATCCCGGACGGATGGCCGGGCCTGACCCGGCAGGAGATCCGGGACCCATGGAGCGGCCCTGTAGGTCCCGGCTCTACGCCCCGCTTTCGCGGGGCCTCCGGCCGGGATGACAAGAATTGCTGCTGCCAACCCTCACCCTCGTCATCCCACGGTGGCCGCGGAGCGGACATCCGGGGGACCTCGACTGTCCTGTGGCCAGGCGAGCTGAGGTCACCCGGACAAGTCGGGTGATGACGGAGAGTTATGGGAAGGGTCAGCTCATCCTCGCCCTTGATGGGCGAGGGGGACCATTGCGGAGCAATGGTGGAGTGGGTGCGCGCTGAAAGCGCGACTTAAAGCGGGCCCTGTCGGGCTGCACCCTATCCCCCTCCTTCGCCAAGGCTACGGAGGGACCTTTCCAATCAAGGGAAAGGAGGAATACCAGATCGCCCTCATCGCCCCCCAACTCCCCCTCATACCGGCCAGCGATAGCCGAGCAGGTCGTAGTGTTCGCTGGATTTGGGATAGTGGCTGACCTTGACCTTGTCTGCCTGGTTGCCGCCGAGAATGGCGACCTTGTTGCCAAGGTCCTCCAGGAAGAAGCCCACATGGCCGCCGGTGCCGCGTCGGAAGACGGCGATGGCGCCGAGGCGCGGGTTGTCGATCGGTTCCTCCCGGCCCCATTTGGCGTCGAACCAGGTCCGCGCCCAGGCCGTGCGCGGGCTTTCGAAACCTGCCTCTTCCATCACCCAGCAGGCAAAGGCCGAACACCAGGCTGTTTCGTCCCGGGTGCGCAGGTCCGGGTCGGTTTTGGTACAGGTGGCGAGATATTCCAGGACGCGGTGATTGTGCTGGTCGCCCTTGATTTCGGCGACCCCCTCCTCACGACGGGCGATCTTCAGCCAGACCGGCTCGTCAGCCGGATTGCTTTCCTCCGCCAGTTCGGCGGCGGGTGAAGTCGAGTGTTCGGGCACCAGGATCACCTGCCCCGGATGAATGAGATTGGGGTTGTCGATCTGCGGATTGAGCGCCAGCAGGAGTTTGAGCGAAATCCCGTGAAACCCGGCGATCCGGCTGAGACTGTCTCCCGGGCGGATGGAATACATGACCAACATCGAAGACCTCCCTTGCTGGACGGAGCGTGCCGGACACGCCCGGCCCAAGAGGTCTATCATTCCACACGGTTTCGGCGCGTGATCTCGATCACGCCGGCACGCTGACAAGGGGTGATTGGCCCCCGACAGGGCCCGAGAGATCAAGCCTCGCGCGCCTGTTTGTAGACGGACTTGGCCCAGCGGCGGTGCACCCAGAACCATTGCTCCGGGGCCTTGCGAACCTCGGCCTCGACCCATTGATTGATGCGCCCGACCGTCTCGACAATCGCCGCAGCCTTGTCTGGATTGTCCGACAATTCGATCAGATCATGGACCTCGACCCGGAAACGCGCACCGCCGGTACGACGCACCGATATCGGTGTCAGCGGAGCGTTGTATCGCATCGCCAGCCGCGTGGGCCCCGGCGCCGTCATGGACGGGTGCCCGAAGAAGGGCGCCTCGACGCCATCATTCATCTTCTGATCGTTCATCAGCGCGACGGACTCACCGCGCTTGAGCGCGTTCATCAAGGCCTTGGCGCCGTCACCGCCCTTGGCTGTCAGTGTCTTCACACCGTAATCCTTGCGCGTTGCAGAGATACGCTTGTCGATCAGCGGGTTGTTGGCTGCCCGATAGGTGATGTGACACGGCAGGCCGGTCTGGCTGATGGCGGCGGCGGCAATTTCCCAGTTGGAATGATGCATCGAGATGATGACCAGCGGCCGGCCTTCATCCCGGGCCTTTTCCAGCTTCTCCCGGCCGACAAACTCAACACGTTCATTGAAGCCGTCACCGGCGAACTCGCCCAGATGCGGCATCTCACCGCCAAGACGGCCGAAATTGTCCCACATGCCCCGCAACAGGCGTTCGATTTCCATCGGCTCGGCTTCAGGAAAACAGCGCTGCATGTTGATGCGAGCCACATTGTGTACCGGCGTCATCGGGCCGATACGCTGCAGCAGTTCACCAGCCGCATCCGATGCCCGGTCAATGCCCTTGGCCTTGTACCAGGCCAGATAGGTGTCCCAGGCCAGCGCCTCGAGGCGCCAGCCGATACGCGTCATCACGGAAGGCTGAGGGATAGTTTCGCTCATGAACAGGATTTAGCGGGCCGAACCCCTGGCGTCCACAACATCCAGCAACAGGGCATCGAGAGCGGCGGGATTGGCAAAGCGCGCCTCAACCGGCCAGGCCTTGATGAGGGCGCGCGCCTCGGCCGGCAATCGCACCCAGTCCTTTTCGGTCGTGATCAGCTGTGCGTCATGGCTCCGGGCGTGTTCATACAGATGATCCAGATCACGCTGTGTATAGGGATGATGATCAGCGAACTCGATCCCGTCCGTCAGCTCACCGCCCGCCGCTTCCAGGGCATCAAAGAATTTCTGCGGCCGCCCGATACCGGCGAAGGCCAGCAAGGGACCGCTCGGCGGCGCTTCCTTTGGCTCCAGCCAGGCTTGCAGGACGGGGATTTCCAGCTCGGCCAGTTTCAGGCGCGCATAATTGGGCACGGCGTCCGCGTCGGGTGTCATCACGATGACCGCATCTGCCCGGGCCAGCCCGACCGCGACCGGCTCGCGCAGCGGTCCCGCCGGAAAAACGAGATTGGCACCCCATCCGGCGACACTGTCGATCACCACGATGGAAAGCGTTTTGAGCAAGCTCGGATTTTGATGTCCGTCATCCATCACGATGACATCGGCGCCGGCCTCCACGGCGGCGTGCGCACCCTCGACCCGGTCGCGCGAAATCCATACACGGGCATTGCGGGCCAGCAGGCTGGGCTCGTCGCCGACCTGATCGGCGCTGTGTTGGTCCGAAACCTCGAGCGGCCCGGCTTCCGATCCGCCATAGCCTCGGCTGAGGGCTGCCGGTGAACAGTCTAGCTCTTCCAGGCGGCGCAATATGGCCTGGGTCACCGGGGTCTTGCCCGTCCCACCCAGGGTAATATTGCCAACGCAGATGACCGGCGCACCGGGATCTACCGGTTCTGTCTTGCGAATGCGCCGGGCCACGGCCCAGGCATAGACACGCCCCAACGGAGACAAGAGTGCCCGCGCCAACGCACCGGACCCACGCCCGCCATCGGTCCGCCAGAATGCCGGTTCCTTCACACCTCGCCCTCCGCTTTAGACAGCAGGTCCAGCAAGTTCTGCGTGGTCAGGGCCAGTGCACCGCCTGACAACTGCCGCACGGCGGCCATTCCGCCCTCGGATGTCGGGCCGGCATGCTCCCAGATGGCCTCGACCGCCTCGGAGAGTGTCAGCGCGTCATCCACCCAGCTCACCGCCTTGTGTTCACGATAGGCGTCATAGACATCCTGGAAACTGGCGGCATGCTCCCCGGAAATGACGGCAGAGCCCAGCTGGCTGGCTTCGATCGGGTTATGCCCGCCAATGTCGCGCACCAGGCTACCGCCGATGAAGGACGCCGATGCGCTGGAATACCACAATCCCATTTCACCCAGCGTATCGGCCAGCCACACGTCACAACTCGTATCCGGCGTCTCGTCCAGCGATCTGCGCGCCCAGCTATGCCCATGGCGCTTCATGAGCTTTTCGATTTCACCCGCACGGTCCGGGTGGCGCGGAGCCAGGATCAGCAAGGTATTGGGATGCCGCGTCTTGAGCATAGCATTGGCCGCAAGCGCCACGCCCTCCTCGCCGGAATGGGTCGAGGCCGCCAACCAGACCGGTCGGCCGCCCAAGGCCACACGAACGCGTGACAATTCATGCGGGTCCGGCGGCATGGGCTTGGCTTCCAGCTTTATATTGCCGACCAGATCCAGCGGCTTGTTGCCCAGCAGTTCGGAGATACCGGCACGCGTGCGTTCATCGGCCGGACCAATCCAGTTGAAACATCCCAGCAGATAGCGGGCCGCCTCACGCCGACGACGCCAGCTGCGGATCGACTTTTCGTTCATCCGCGCGTTGACCAGTGCCATGGGCGTGCCGCGCTCGTGTGTCGCCGATATCAGATTGGGCCACAGCTCGGACTCTGCGAACACGGCCAGGTCAGGCGACCAGTGATCCAGGAAGCCCTTCACCGCCTTGGGCGTGTCCAGCGGGACATATTGGTGCAGGGCGCGCGAGGGAAGTCGATCCGCCATCATGTTCGCGGACGTCACCGTTCCTGTGGTCACAAGGAAATTCAGATCAGGGCGCTGCCCCGCCATTTCTTCTACCAGGGTCGCCAGCACAAGACTTTCGCCAACGCTCGCCCCGTGCATCCAGACCAGACACCCTTCCGGGCGCCGCCTATCCGGCTGGCCCAGCCGTTCATGACGGCGAGACGCGTCTTCCTTTCCCGCCCGGGCGCGACGATCGAGCACCCAACCGGAGAAGGGTGTCAGGGCCCGCATCAGGAGCCGGTACCAGCCAAGCGAGGGAGCGCCGCTCATACGGGCACGCCATCCGCACCCTTCTGGGGGCGCGGTGCCGGATCCGGATCGATGATTTCGCCACCAACCGCCTCGTCCGCCTCACGCGTGATGCGGTTCATGACCTGCTCGACCTCCAGGCGCGCCGCTTCCAGTTCGTCCTGGCTGGCCTCGGCAGCGACATAGATGGGGTCACCCCAGACGATCACGCCCTTGGTGAAATAGCTGGGCAGGCAATGCTTGTCCCAGGACTTGTGCACGACGGTCTTGCGGCGGGTCGACCAGGTGAACGGGATGATGGGCGCACCGGTATCGCGCGCCAGTCGCACGGCGCCATAGCTGGATCGCATGCGCGGACCGCGCGGGCCGTCCGGCGTCAGCGCGCCACTTCCACCGGTTTCAATATGGCGCAGCACCTCGCGATAGGCCTGGCCGCCGCCCTTGTTCTCGCCCGGCTTGGCGGGATTGTAGGATGATCCCCGTGCGAGTTTCACATTATACCACTTGACCAGCTTGGCCCCGAACTCAGCGTCGCGCGAACGCGAGGCAACGGCCATCATGCGATCCCGATCGCGGTTCCAGCCCTCAAGCGCCATCAGGATGCGTCCATGCCAGATCACACCGATGATCGGGATATTCTCGGCCTTGGCCTTGTCGATGAACTCGCTATTGCGAATTTCCCATCGAATGGAACGCCGGACGGTTTCGATATAGACGACGACCAGAAACGCGATGATTTCCTGTAGCCATCCCTGAGCAAGCAATCGTTTCAACATGATATCCCTTGCTCGCCCCCAATACTGCAAAGGTCAAGAGCGCCAAGCTGTTGCCAGCACGCGCCCGGCAGCCTAAATGCCGCTGAGGGAGAATGAAACCACTATGAGTTATGATCTGAACGATCCGGCGGATCGCAAGCGCGCCTGGAGTGACTATCTCTGGAAGGACCACGGCATCCTGCGCCAGCGCTTCCACAATTTCCACGAAGTCGGTGGTGGCATGTGGCGCGGCAATCAGCCGTCTCCGGAACGCCTCACCTTTCTCAAGGAGCAGGGTTTCAAGACCATCCTGAATATCCGCGGCACCCAGCCGGGTGTTTGCTATTACGATCTCGAGAAAGAAGCGTGTGAGGAGCTCGGCCTCGAGATGATCGACATGCCGTTCGGGTCCCGCGAAGCGCCCTATCTCGATCGCATGCAGCGCGCCAAGAAGATCTTCGAATCGATCGAATACCCGGCCTTCCTGCACTGCAAGTCAGGGGCAGACCGTGCGGGCCTGATGTCGGTGCTGTTCAGACTGATCCACCTGAAAATGCCTTATGACGAGGCGATCACCCACCTCTCCCTTAAATATCTGCACGTTAAGGCCGGAAAAACGGGTGTACTCGACCACTTTTTCGAGACCTATCGGCTCTATAACGAATCGAAGCCGACCGACTTTTGGGACTGGGTCGAGAATGTATATGACCGAGATGCAGTGCAGTCGGAATTCATGGCGAGCTGGTGGGGTAACCTACTGACAGAGCGTATTCTTCGCCGCGAATAGCCGGGCGTTGATTCTTTATAACCCACTGAATCATCAGATATGACGCCAACTTTCCACAGCCTTCCGCCACATTAATCCCTGTTAACCACGTTGGCGTCTTCCTCGACCCGACGTTCGGGACTGGGAGACGGGCGATGCGTGATCTGGCAATCAAGGGTGAGACAACAAGCGGACGCCTGGAACGGCTGAACTTTGTTCTTTCACGCGAGAGTTGCCAGGGCTTCCTGCAAGCCTTCGTCAAGCACACGGCGGAGCTGTTTGACGCGGACTGCCTCTATATCGGTCGGACCGATGTCGCCCATCGCTACATACGCACCCTGCATGTGATGACCGACCGGAAACCGGCCGGGAATTTCTGCTACCCCATCGCCGCGACCCCGTGCGAGGAAGTCCTGCGCGTTGGGGCCGCCATCTATGACGACCAGGTCACCAGCCTGTTTCCCAAGGACATCATTCTGGAACAGATGGGCATTCGCGCCTATGTGGCGATGCCGCTCTTCCAGGGCGCCCAGTCCATCGGCATTGTCGTCGCCCAGTTCAAGCGGGCCATCGAACATGCCGACGAATTGCTGGCTGTCTTCAATCACTACAAACGCCGCCTGACCGGCGACATCCTGACCGTTGAATCCGGGCAGCGTGCCGCCCTGGCGGTCAAGGGTACATCGGACGGGATCATCGACTGGTGTCTGGAAACCGACCAGGTCTATCTCTCGGCCCGCGCCCGCGAGCTCCTGGGTTATCAGTCCCGCGAATTCACCGCCGGGTCCGACGCCTTCAAGACGCTTCTCCATCGTGACGATCGCAACCGTTTCCAGGCCACCCAGCAACGCCATTTCGATACGGGTGGCACATTCGACATGACCGCGCGCATAAAGGTGGTGGGTGGCACCTATCGCTGGTTCCGGCTGCGCGGTGAAGCGGTCCGCACCCCGGACGGCGATCCGAGCCGGTTTGTGGGCGCCATGACCGATATTCACGACCTGGTGGAAGCCCGCCAGCAAGCCACAGAGGCCAGTCGCGCCAAATCCAAATTCCTGGCGACGATGAGTCATGAGATCCGCACGCCGATGAATGGTGTGCTGGGCATGTCCAGCCTGCTGGCGAGTACCGAACTTACTGCGTCCCAGAGCGAAATGGTTGATCTGATCCACCGCTCCGGCGAAGCTTTGCTGGACATTCTGAACGACATTCTGGATCTGGCGAATATCGAGAATGGCCGGTTCGAAGTCGAACAGGCGACCTACAACCCGTCTGAACTGGTGCAAGGCGTTACCGGCCCCTATCGCATGAAGGCCAGCGAGAAGGGCCTCAAAATGCATGTCGAGATCGACCCTTGTGCGGATCGTGAGGCCGTCGGCGATCCGGCACGCATCCGCCAGATCCTGTCCAACCTGCTCTCCAACGCGGTCAAATTCACGGAGCGCGGCGAAATCCGCGTCAAATGCCTGACCTCACAAATGGCGACCGGCGAACACAAGGTCCTGCTGCAAGTCGCCGACACCGGCATCGGCATGGACGGGGACCTGGTCAATCGCATCTTCATGCCATTCAGCCAGGCTGAATCAGAACTGGCGCGCAAGAATGGGGGGACAGGCCTCGGCCTGGCCATCGCCAAGAAACTCGCGGAATTGATGGGCGGCGATATTTCCGTTGAAAGCGCGCCGGGCGCAGGTTCGGTATTCTCGGTGGAACTGCCGGAAGCGGCCCGCTCGAAAGCCCTCGGCACCGCGGCAGAATAACTAGCCCGGCTCGTCGCCGAATTGCATCTCGCTAAGACGCGCATACACGCCGCCCTGGGCGACAAGGGCCTCATGCTGCCCCTGTTCACAGATCTCGCCATCCTGCATCACATAGATCCAGTCCGCATTGCGCACCGTCGAGAGCCTGTGGGCGATGACAATCGTTGTCCGCCCTTCCGACAGCCGGTCGAGCGCGCCCTGCACCCGTTTCTCCGACTGCGTGTCCAGCGCGCTGGTCGCCTCGTCGAGCAGCAGGATCGGCGCATCCTTCAAGATGGCCCGTGCGATTGATATCCGCTGGCGCTGCCCGCCCGACAGATTACCGCCGCGCGGCCCGACCGGGCTGGCATAGCCCTCCGGCAATTCCATGATGAAATCGTGGGCGTCAGCCGCGCGAGCCGCCGCTTCGGTCTCTGCATCGCTCGCATCGAGACGACCGAAGGCGATATTGGCGCGAACACTGTCATCGAACAGGGTCACATCCTGGCTGACCAGGGCCATGGCCTGGCGCAAGCTGGCGAGCGAAACGGAACGAATATCCTGCCCATCAATCGCCAACAGCCCGGCCGATACATCATAGAGACGCGGGATCAGATTGATGATGGTCGACTTGCCGGAGCCTGACGCGCCCACCAGCGCGATCGTCTTGCCGCTATCCGCCTTGAGACTCACATCCTTGAGAGCCGGCGTACCATCGGGATAGTTGAAGCTGACAGCGTTGAGCTCGACAGCCCCTTGCTCCACCTTCAGCGATGGAGCGTCCAGCGCCCCCGCAACCGCTGGCTTTTCGTCCAGCACGGTAAACACGCGATCCAGGACCGCGAAGCCTTCTTGCACGACCGCGTTCAACGTGCCGATTGCCCGGATCGGCGGAGACATGATGCCCAATCCGGTGAGAATGCCCATCAGATTGCCCAGCGACGTCTCGCCATTGATCAGACGCCAGCCTGCGAAGGCGACAAGACCCGCCATGGCAAGCCCGCCCACAATCTCCAGGATCGGATCCACCCGGGCCTTGTTCTCGGTAATGCGAAGCAGAAAGCGCAGGCGGTCACCGAAAGACCGGTCAGCGCGCTGGGTTTCATAGGACTCCAGCCCATAGGTCTTGATCATGCGCGCGCCGGAAAAGCTTTCTTCCAGCTGGCCCGTCACCGCGCCCATTTGTGACTGCGCATCGGCAGAGGTCTTGCGCAGCTTCTGGCCGATGCGCACCACCGGGTAGAAGGCGATCGGATAGACCACCAGGATCATCGCCGTCAGCGTCCAGTCCAGATACAGCATCCAGCCGATGGTCCCGAACACGGTGAGGATATCGCGCACCAGATTATTGGCCAGGCGCACGAGCGTTTCGCGCAGGAGCGTGATGTCATTGGTAAAACGCGAGACCACAGATCCCACCGACTCGCTCTGCAAACGCGCGAAGTCGGCGTGGATCAGCTTGGCAAACATGGCATTTTGCATGTCCTGCATGACGTGCAGGGCCAGTTTGTTGGTCTGGACGGTCTGGGCGTAAAGGCTCAGCGAGCGCAGGGTCGCCAGTGCGATAATGGCCAGCGGCGCGGCGGGGAAAATACCCGGATCGCGCTGATCGAGCATGTCGAACGTCCAGGCGATCACGCCGGCATAACTGGCGGCAGCTCCGGCGGTTATCGCCGCAAACAGGGTTCCGAGCAGAAACAGGCCGGGTCGTTTCCAGACCCAGTCCCGCCACAGGCGCTTGCCCAGCGCGCCGGTTGATGTGCGACCCTGCTCGCTCAAGACGTCGGACTATTTGCCGGTCTGCGGTTCGAGCAGCTTGTGGGCGTGAATGATGAAGTAGCGCATGTGCGCATTGTCGACGGTGCGCTGTGCGGCACCCTTCCAGGCTGCGCGGGCTTCTTCATAGGTCCCGAAAGCGCCGACAAAATCGACTTCTTCCAGATCCTTGAATTCACAGTTGTCCGGGGTCACGCAGGCCAGTTCACCGCCAATGACGATGTGCAGCAGCTGCTGGTTCAGTTCGTTGTCTTTTCTCATCTCAGCCCTCTTGGGATTGAAGCTCAGAGCCCGCCGACCGACATGGCGTCGACCAGGACACTGGGTGAATTGATGGAACCGCGGAATTTCAGGTCACTCGCCGGAACAAGCCGCGCAAAGATTTCAATCAGATTACCGGCGACCGTGATTTCGCTCACCGGATACGTCATGACACCGTTCTCGATGCGATACCCCGAGACGCCCACAGACCAGTCACCCGTATTGGAATTCAGCGACGGGCCGAACATCTCCATCACGACGACGCCGTCGGAAATACCGCCGATCAGGTCGTCCCTACTCTTGGCGCCGGCTTCGAGGTGCAGATTGGTCGGCCCCGCCCCCGGTGGACCGCCCATGCTGCGCCGGGCATGCCCGGTCGGTTCGAGTTTCAGCTGGCGAGCCGCTGCGGAATTGAGGAACCAGGTCGTCAGGCGACCATCGTCGATGATGCGGCTGGCGCGGTTGACCGTGCCCTCGCCATCAAAGGGCGCTGAGCCATGGCCCCAGTCCCGGTGCGGTTCGTCGTGAATTGTGATTCCGTCAGCAAACACCGCCTCGCCCATCTTCTCGCGCAGGAAGGACACGCCGCGCGCGACGGCCGGCCCGGAAATGGCGCCGCAAAGCGCGCTGAGGAAGGTCGATGCCACCCGGCGATCAAAGACGACGGGCAAGGTGCCACTATCGATCTTGCGCGGACCGACCCGGCGGGCCGTGCGCTCACCGGCCTCTGTCCCGATCTCGCCTGTAGGGCGCAAGTCGGCCGGACGCCGCGCACTGGTCGCGGAATAATCGCGCTCCATGGCGCCATCTTTCTCTGCGATAACGCTTGCGCCATAGGAAAACACAGTCTTGCGCCAACCCTGGTTGAAACCGGTCGACGTGGCATAGGCCGCCGCGCCCTGGCCAAAGCTGGCGAAGGCGCTGTCTGTCATCGACACGCCATCAATGGCGCGCGCGGCTTCCTCGACTTCGATCGCCCGGGCTTCCAGCTCCTGGGGCGACCAGACAGTCGCGTCAAACAGCTGGATCTCCGGCGGGTTGTCACTAAGCCGCTCTGCCTCGGCAAGCGCCGAGTACGGATCCTCCGGGGCCACGCGCGCCATGGCGACGGCCCGTTCGATGGATTGCGCTCGGCCGTCCGCGGACAAGTCAGAGAAGGCAACACCGGCCTGTTGCTTGCCAATGAAGACCCGCACACCGGCATCCAGACTCTCCGAGCCTTCGATGTCCTCGAGCTTCCCGTCACGGACAGAAAGCTCGGTATTTCTGGATTCGCTGACCGAAGCCTCGGCCGCATCGGCACCAGCCTTGATCGCCCGCTTGATGAGGTCGGCGGCGATATCCTGCAGGCGTTGTTTGTCGGGGGAAGTCATCGTGTCTGTCATGGTCCGGCTATAGCCCTCTGCCCCTGTTTACTGCAATGCCGGAATGAAGGGCGTCAGCACCAGCAGAACAGCCATGCCCAACAGGCTGACCCAGGTGATCAACGTGCCATAAAACCGCCCGAAGGAGCGCCCGGGCTGACTGAGCAGTCCATGGGCATGGGCCAATCGGCCGAACGTCAGGGCCACACCAAACCCGTGCAGGATCAGTGATGAAGCGCCAGTCAGGGCCAGCAGGGTGAGTGCGAGCAGGCCCGGCACAGCGTTTTCCAGACAATTCGCCTGCGCCCGGACGGCCTGTTCAAGATCGGCATCTGTTCCGATCCCGAGGCTGATGGATGAACGGCGACGATGCCGGACAACGTTCGCAGCCAGAAACAGCATTAGCAGGATGTTCACGCCAGCATAAAGGCCGACGGCCTGGATCTCGGTCATTGGGAAATGTCCTCTTGCTCAACTGGATGCTTCAGGGCTTCTCGGATGGCGTCCGCGAGAGCGGCAGGGTCCTGCGCGCCCGAGACGGCGAACTGGCCATTGAAAATATAGGTGGGCACGCCGGAGACACCGAGCTTGCGGTAGAACATCTCCTCGTCCCAAACGGCTTTCTCGTCACGATCAGAGGCCAGCAGGTCCTCGATGATTGCACGCTCCAGACCCGCCGCTTCAGCGCGGCTTGCCAGGACCGCCGGATCACCAATATCCAGGGTGCGCCTGAAAAATGCGTCGAAGAGCTCTTCGACCATAGCTTCTGCCTTGCCCTGGCCGGTGGCCCACCGCATCAGGCGGTGTGCGTTCAGCGTATTGGGTCGCGTCTTGATCGCATCGAAATTGAACTCGATCCCGGCCTCGGGTGCAGCGGCCTCCAGATAGTCGCGCATCTGGGCCCAGCGTTCGGCATGATCGCCGGAGAATTTCGCTTTCATGTAATCGCGATAGGGCCGCCCCTCGCGCGCGATGGTGGGGTCCAGCTGGTAGGGTCGCCAGGTCGTTTCAACCTTTATATCCGGCACCTGTGTCAGGGCGGCATCCCAATTCCGCTTGCCCAGCCAGCACCACGGACAGACGAAATCAGCGACAATGTCGACGGAGACGGTTTTGCTCATGACCGTCAGTTAGGATGTTTTGCGGAAAAATGCGAGGCCCGGATACGGTCCCCGGGTGGGGCGATCATCCCCTCCTGTGGACTACACGCCAATGGAGACTACGAAGCGGGGATGATGCCCACCGGCCACCCAGGACCGGATGCGATCAGACGGTTATGTCGAGAAGTGTGTCCGTCATCTCGCTGGTAACTTGAACCATGGCCGCAGCTGCGCTGTGCGTGGCCTCGGCCTTTTTCACGGCGACGCTCGCCTGGATTACATTATCGCCCTGCGCTGCTTTCTCGACCACGTTCTTCGCGGCGGCGTTGAACTGAGCTTCAGCAGCTAGCATGCCTGAGACGGCGGTATTGAAGGCGATACTCATGCAGGAAGCTTAGACACGCCAGCGACTGTATTGCGAGCCGGAACTGTGGCGAAGGTTAAGCAATACTTAGCAAGTTCGTTTGACCTTTGCGGTCGATTCGAGTCTCATCTTGCTCCCAGAGCATCCACCCCCAAATCGTGAGGAATCCATGTCGGGCGATACATTGAAAGTCGAATTCGAACTGAGCGAGAGCGACCTCGCCTTTTTCAAGGAACGCCTGGACAAGGCTCGTGATAATCGCGCCGATGACGAGCAGATGATCATCGAAGGCATTGCCGCGATGAAAAAGGAGGCCATTGCGGCCAATCCGCCGAAATTTGTCACCGACCGCCTGGAGAAGCTCGACCCGCTGGTCAACATGGTCCGGGACGAAGACTGGAAACTGTCCGGCGAAGACCGCAAACGCGTCCTCGATGCCCTCGCCTATTTTGCCGACCCGGATGATCTGATCCCGGATCGCATTCCCGGCATCGGCTATATCGATGATGCCATCATGATCGACCTGGTCAGCGCCGGCCTCGCACCGGAGCTGGATGCCTATGCCGACTTCGTCGCTCACCGCGAAGACCTCGCGGAAGAGGGCGGCGAGGACAAGCCGACACTTGAGGAAGCGCGCAAGGTCATGCAGTCACGCATGCACCGTCGGCGCAAGCGTTCCCGCTCCCTGACCGGCGGCTTTGGCGGCGGACCGGGTTTCGCGATCCGCTACTTCTAGGCTCTAGACCACTCTGAGCTGGGGTTGGCGGGTCTTCAGATACTCGCCGACCCCGCGCGCAGCCTGTCGAATACGCTGTTCATTCTCGACCAGCGCCAGGCGCACATACCCTTCCCCGTGCTCACCAAAACCAATGCCCGGCGCGACAGCGACGCCGGCGTGCTCCATCAATGCCTTGGAAAAGGCGAGTGAGCCCATGTCCTCGAACCCTCGTGGCAGAGGCGCCCAGGCAAACATGGAAGCCTCGGGTGGTGGAATATCCCAGCCTGCACGACTGAAACTCTCCACCAGGACGTCGCGACGGTGCTTGTAGATCGCCCGGGTCTCCTCGACGCAGTCCTGCGGACCATCCAGAGCGGCACAGGCCGCGACCTGGACGGGCGTATAGGCGCCGTAGTCGAGGTAGGATTTGACCCGGGCCAATGCGCCCACCAGCCGTTCCGAGCCGGCTGCAAAGCCGACCCGGAAACCAGCCATGGAATAGGTCTTGGACATGGACGTGAACTCGATCGTCCGCTCACGTGCGCCTTCAACCTGGAGAACGGACGGGCTTGGCTCGTCCCCGAAATAGATCTCTGAATAGGCCAGATCGGACAGGATCAGGAGATCGTGTTTGGCGGCAAACTTCACGACATCCTTGTAGAAATCGAGATTGGCCACCTGGGCTGTCGGATTGGAGGGATAACAAATCACGACAGCAATCGGACTGGGCACAGTGTGTTTCACAGCGTGTTCCAGCCCACGCAGATAATCTTCCGGGCTCGGCGCCTCGACATGGCGGATGGTTCCGCCGGCGATCAGGAACCCGAACGTATGAATTGGGTAGGACGGACTTGGCGCCAGGACAACGTCGCCCGGCGCGGTGATGGCCTGGGCGAGGTTGGCAAAACCCTCCTTGCTGCCCAGAGTGACAATCGTCTCGGTATCCGGGTTCAGCTTGACCCCGAAACGGCGCTCGTAATAGCGCGCATGCGCCTTGCGCAGGCCGGGAATGCCGCGCGAGGCGGAGTAACCATTGGTGCGCGGCGCCTCGGCCGTCTCTTTCAGCTTGTCGAGAATATGCTGCGGCGTGGGCAGGTCGGGATTTCCCATCCCGAAATCGATGATGTCCGCACCTTTTGACCGCAAATCCGCCTTAAGACGATTCACTTCTTCGAATACATAGGGCGGAAGGCGCTTAGTTCGGTGAAATTCCATCGATAAACCTCTACGCACAGAATTATTTTCCATAGAACGCCTCCTTCTCCCTGATGGCAAGAGCCTATGCGCAGGATCAGGCAGCAAATCGGCGGGTTCTTGCAGAGATTGTGGCCGAACGAGAAAGCCTCCGGGGGTGCGGACCCCGGAGGCTCTGCCTGGCAAGTCTGATGGAACCGGAACAACCGGCCAGGACGGTATTATTCGCAACCCTCGAAATGAGCCGTCAGCAGCGCCGTCCACTCGGCTTCGCCACCATCGCTGATGTCGAGTAAACGCAGGCGGAAGTCTGTGTATCCAGGATGATTGGGAACCGGCATGATCGCGTCGACCACATGGCCATCTTCCGCATCGAGCCAGAGACGCCCCTCTTCGCCTGTTGACAGTTCAATCTCAAATGCCGACCCGGTCAGGCGGTATTCCAGACTGGTCACACCCAGATGCTGGGCCTGACCCTCGAATTCGGCACTGACTTCTCCCATCCAGTAGAACGGGTCCGGCGCCGACGGGTCGGCCCAAAGCAGGGCCATTCCGAATTCGAAACCCGCTTGCGGATTATCCAGGTGAGGCGTTGCGACGGTGAAACTGGCAAGGTCGAAATCGAACAACGTCCAATTCGGATGTTGGATCTGCGCCTCATTGCGGATCTCCATGTCCGGCAATTGCACCAGCATATCCACCTGCCCCGTTTCCTCGTTCAGCTCGAGAAAGGCAAAATCGAAATGCTGGGCATTCGGCTGCAGCTGACCACCGGTGATTACCGGAGCGGAGAGGGTGTCCAGATCCAGCGTCGCGGTGACGAGAGCCGCCCGGCGACACAGCCCGTTTTCCTTGTACACCGCAACCTCAGTCGGACTACGACGGAAAATGGTGATGCGCTCATCCCGCGTGCCATCGGTGTTGGAGCGCTCGTAGTAATAGATCCGGCCAATGCGGTCATCACTGGCGTCGTAGGTCCAGGGGTTGTCGGCCTGGGCACAGGCGGTCACACAGGCGGCACCGGTTGCCGCGCCCAGCAGAATGTTCTTGAGGGACATGTCAGTCTCCGTTGATGGCATTGAAGGCGGCATCGAGCACAGCGTCAGAGCCCGTGGCGTAGTCCGCATAGGTGTAAGGGATGGCGATGTCAGGCGCGCGGAAGCGACGCTCATCGCCCTGAAATGAGGTCTGGTAGTATTCGCTGGCGTGAATGACCGGCAGCATGGAGTTGGGCGTCACTAAGATATTCGTCTCGCCATAGTGATTGGGTCGGTCCGCTGTCCCCTGGCCGACGAAGATTGCTTCCGTGCGCTGCTCCAGCGCCGACACCAGCATCACAGCAGCGGAATGGGTGGAGCGGCTGGTCAGGACCATCAACCGGCCGTCGCGGTTCAGGACCTCGCTTTCCGCCAGGGCATTGATAAAGCCGTCATTGCGCGAACCATCGCCTCCAAGACAGCGACGCAGGTCGATAATCAGGGCGGGAGCATCACGGGCCTCAGCCTGGGCGACAGCCGCCTCGGCGAGCCCGGCAAAACTCTGCCCCTCCCAGTCGCGGATCTCGGTGAACTGGAGATAGGTCGCCCCGTCCAGCTCAACGATGCGATAGGCCGGGTCGAACGTGTCCAGCCAGAACGGCGGCGTATCGGTGGCTGTCTGCCAGTCCGCCTGCCCCGCCGGTCCGCCATCCATGGAGAAGACCCAGTTGTACTGCGCATCGGGCGCCAGGGGCTGCAGGTCGACGGAACGACCATCTGCAAAGCGCAGACCGACACGATCACCGGCCAGCCCGAGCGCCTGGAGCAGCTCGAACTGCATCAGCCATTCGGCGACAAACTCACGCGCGAAATTGGTGGCGTCTGTCGGCAGCAGCTGCATGGCATCGGCGATCGCCTGATCGACGGGAACCGCGCCGAACGCGGATACCTGTGCGCCGATAAGATCGGAGTGGGCATCTCCCGCACCGACCACGTAAAGACCATCATCGAACAGTTCGAACCGGACAGGCAGGGAGGAAAAGCCCGGCCCCGGCGGCAAGCCGTCGAACGGCAGCCGGTGCATCGGCATCCAGGTATGACCATCGCCGACGAGGGCGATGATGCGGGCAAAGCCGGTGATACGCTCGGCGCGGTCCATCCCCGGGAGCGCGGCACGATACGCCGCAACCGCGGCCTCGAACTCATCGCGCGGGGTGTGGAAGTACGGATTGTCATGCTCGGCATGCAGCACGTCCAGGAAGGCGGTCAGATCCTCCTGCCAGGGCGCATCATCGGACTGCGCCTGTGCGGCACCGGCCGAGCACAGGGCGAGCACCGCCGCAGAGGCCTTTAGAAATCGGGACATCGAAACTCCTTCCTGAACCCGGATCATCACAAAATGGACCCAAGTCCAATTTGTTGTCTGACCCTAAGATGTACTCAGGTCCAAGTTTGGATGCACAATTCAGTGATTATTTTTCGATGCCACGAAAAAGCGTTTTAAAACGGGCTTTTAAGTCTGCACTCAAATCCGACACCTGGCCCCGGTTGACCCAGTCATGGGCGGTGACCGTCAACAGGCCGACCCACAAATCCGCCAGAAAATCGACGTCGATATCCCGATCGATCTCACCGGACGCCTGTCCGTCACGAATGATGCGGGCGAAATAGAGCTGCAGTTCATCATCCAGCTCCGCTTCTGTCGCTGCCAGGGGGCCATGCCCCATCGCCAGCGATGCAACATGCACGATGATGTCCTTGTTGGCCTCGGCCCCCCGGGCCAGTGCCTCCAGCACAAAACACAAACGCGTCCAGGCGCTGTTGCCGGTCTGCTGGCTGGCCTCGTGCAGGACCGCACGGGTGAACCGCTCGAACCACTCCCCCAGGAAAGCGAGCTTGGCCGGAAAATGATTGAACACGCTCGCCCGGGCGACCCCCGCTGCCTTGGCGATGTCGGTCATGGTGACGGCATCATAGCCGCGCTCACGGATCAGCTCGATCGCCGCCGTATAGATACGGTCGCGATTGGCCTTTGCCCGTTGCGACAAGGGACGCGGGGGTGCGAGTTCATCCATACCGGAAGGATCCGGCAGTTTTGGACTTAAGTCCAGATGACTAGCGCAGGCCGGAAACGTCCAGCTCAAGCAGGGTCGATGGATCCGCGTAGAATTGATTGCGCAGCTTCACACGCCAGTCCAGGTGCGGGCCGGTTGATCGCCCCGTCGCACCGATCGCGCCGATCTGCTGACCCTGCTCCACGATTTGCCCCTCTTCGACGACAACATCGGAGAGATGCAGGAAGGCGGAGACCAGTCCCTGGCCGTGATCGATAAAGATCAGCCCGCCCTCGTAATACATGTCTGGCTCGGCCAGGGTCACAAGGCCACTGGCGGGTGCAACGACCGGGGTTCCGGTTTCATTGGCCCAGTCGAGCCCCCAGTGAACACCACGCTCGGAACCATCATTATAGATGCGGGCCGAACCATAAACGCCGGTAGTGATGCCATCGGCGGGTTGCACGAAGCCATCGAGGAAGCCCTGACCGTCCCAGGTCGAGTTGAAAGCGTCCTGTTTCTGCGCGTACTCACGCTGACGGCGCGGCAGGGTGGACGGGTCCGGCGTTACCGTGGACTGCGGCACGCCGTTTACGCGCTGAAGGTCGTATTCGCGCTGGGCAATCGTGCGCAGCTCATCAATCAGCACAGGATCCTGTGCCTGCGGTCCCGTTAGCTCCACGCGGAAGTTCAGCGTCTCGGGAGCCTGGCGAGGCAGGGCGATCACGGCCCAGCCATCCGCATCGGCGTCAGCGCTCACATCCCCCAGCGTCACACGGCTCATCGGGCCATAATTGCACAGAAGAAAACCGCCCTCGCGAAATTCACCGATACAGGCATCACCAAGTAATGCCGTGTTGACGGACAACTCACCACTGCCAGCAATTAAATCGCCGATCGGATCCGCATCCTGCACCAAAAGGGCCAGGGAGAGCGCCAGCGCGATCACTGACCCGGCACCGCGTTGAGCTCACGCCAGCGCGCCGTGGCGATGATGGAGTCCTTGTAGGCTTCCTGCTCGTCCACATTCCAATAGCGCAGCTCGGCCAGCGGGATATTGTCACCGCTGACAGCGCATTTCACGAAAGCGCCCGGCTTGAGAATGATGAAATCGCTGTCGCCATACTCAAGAATGGCTTCGCCCTGGAATTCGGCAGCAAAGGAATTATCGGTCATATCGACTTTCTAACACGGCACCCGGTGAACCGGGAGTGAGCTTATCAGAATAATGTACCCTGGCCTTCCGGTGTCGGCCTGGCCTTCTTGGGCTTGGGTTTCGGCTTTTTTATTGCCGGTGCGGATTGCGGTGGCGGTGTGTCGCTCGCAGTTCCGTCGACCACGGCATGGCGGCGCGCATCGGCAAACTCCAGATCGATCATTTCGCCGGATTGCAGGTCCGCCCCCTGGCGCACCAGCTTGCCATCCGCATTGTAGGCCAGCGCAAACCCGCGCGAGAGCACGGACTGGTGGCTGAGTGAATTGAGCCGCGCGCCCCAGCTGTCCAGCCGCTGGCGCTGATCGCGCAATTGCCGCTGCATGGCGGGTTCGAGACGACGGGCCCGGTCATTGATCCGTTCGCGGCGCTGGCCGATATCGCGTGACAAGGCGCCGGGCTTCAGCCCCGCGCTGATGACCAGAAGCCGCGAACGTTTTTCCGCCGTGGCATTGAGCAGCGCGCCGTCGAGCTGGTCGGCGACCATGTCGAACCGCTGACGCTTGAGCTCCAGCAGCGCGTTCGGCCTGGGCAGTGCCCGCGCAGCAGACCGCAGATCGGTGCGTCGACGTTCAATCAGACGCGAGAGCGCACCAACGAGGCGGCCGCTCAGCGTATCCAGGCGCGCCTTGAGCTCAGCCCTCACCGGCACCGCCATTTCGGCAGCACCCGTCGGGGTCGGCGCACGTTTGTCAGAGGCGTAGTCGATCAGGGTCGTATCGGTTTCGTGACCTACGGCGGAGATCAGCGGGATATCGCTGTCAGCGGCCGCACGGACCACGGCTTCCTCGTTGAAGCCCCACAGGTCCTCGATGGAACCACCGCCCCGGGCAACAATGAGCACATCCGGGCGCGGTACAGGCTCACCCGGCTCGATCGCATTGAAACCGCGAATGGCCTCGGACACCTGTTTCGCGGCCCCCTCGCCCTGCACCAGTACCGGCCAGAGCAGGACATGACGCGGGAAGCGATCTTCCAGGCGATGCAGGATATCGCGGATCACCGCCCCGGTTGGCGACGTCACCACACCGATCGTGCGCGGCAGGAAGGGGATGGCCTTCTTGCGATCCGGGGAGAATAATCCCTCGGCGGCCAGTTGCTTCTTGCGCTCTTCCAGCAGCGCCATCAGCGCACCGGCGCCGGCCGGCTCCATGGTCTCGACGATCAGCTGGTATTGCGAACGCCCCGGATAGGTCGACATGCGACCTTCGATGATGACTTCCAGGCCCTCTTCGGGGCGGAAGCGGAACCGCGCCGCCGTACCCTTCCAGGCGACGGAATTGATGACGGCGCGCTCATCCTTGATGTCGAAATAGACATGGCCGGACTTGGCCACGACGACGCGCCCCAGCTCGCCGCGCACGCGCACATGGCCAAAGGCATCCTCAACGGTGCGCTTCAGCGAGCCCGCCAGTTCGGATACGGAGAATTCGTGGATATTGCCGCTCGTTTCAGACATCGGAATCTAGGTATTCCGGATCGTCCGGATCTGCAACGGCAAGTGAGACTCAACAAGGGCCCGGCTTTGAGCTAGTGACGGTCGAACAAGTGACTGGCCTAACAGCGAGCGAGGCATGCCATGAAAATTCTTGTTGTCGGTTCCGGTGGACGAGAGCACGCCCTCGTCTGGAAAATCGCCAAGAGCGACAAGGCCACCCAGATCCTCGCAGCCCCGGGCAGCGCAGCCATTGCCGAGCTCGCGACCTGTCACAACATCCCGGTCTCTGATCTTGAGTCTCTCACAGAGCTGGCGAAAACCGAAGCCGTCGATCTGGTCGTGGTCGGGCCGGAAAACCCGCTGTGCGATGGCCTGGCAGACAAGCTGCGCGACGCTGGAATCGCCGTTTTCGGACCGTCCAAGGCGGCCTCCATGCTGGAAACCTCCAAGGCCTTCGCCAAGGACTTCTATGCCCGCCACAACGTGCCGACCGCGCGCTACGGCATTTTCTCCGACGCGGCGGAGGCCAAGGCCTTTCTGGACCAGTTCACACCGCCCTATGTGCTCAAGGCTGACGGTCTGGCGGCCGGCAAGGGCGTGGTCATCCCGACCACCCGCGAGGAGGCCGAGGCCGAGATCGATGACTTCCTCTCCGGCAAGTTCGGCGATGCCTCCAAGACTCTGGTGATCGAGGAATTCATGCAGGGCGAGGAAGTCTCCATCTTCGCGCTCAGCGACGGCAAGACGGTGATGTTCTGCGGCGCAGCCCAGGACCACAAGCGCGTCGGCGAAGGCGATACCGGCCTGAACACCGGTGGCATGGGCGCCTACAGCCCTGCCCCGATCGCCACTGATGAGCTGATCGAAACCGCCATGCGCACGATTATCGAACCCGTTGCCAAGGGTCTGGCCAGCGAAGACGCACCTTTCCAGGGCGTCCTCTTTGCCGGCCTGATGGTGACCGATGAGGGCCCCAAGACAGTCGAGTTCAACATCCGCTTCGGCGATCCGGAATGCCAGGTGCTGATGAGCCGGATCGACAGCGACCTCCTTCCCTATCTGGTCGCCTGCGCGAACGGTACGCTGGCGGACATGCCGCCCCTTGCCTGGTCGGATCGCCCGGCGATCACCGTCGTGATGGCCGCCAACGGATATCCGGGCTCCTATAAAAAGGGCACGATCATCAACGGCGTTGACGAGGCCAATGCCATGCAAGGTGTCACCGTGTTCGAGGCGGGAACCGCGCGTGACGGCGATGGCAAGCGCACAGCCGCGGGCGGGCGCGTGCTAAACGTCACCGCCACTGGCGAAAACCTGCATTATGCGGTCGACCGGGCCTATGCCGGTGTCGACAGGATCGACTGGCCCGAAGGCTTCTGCCGCCGGGATATTGCCTGGCGCGCACTCAAGCGGCACTGATCCCGACGTCATTTGACACAGCGGTTTTCTTCTCCATCTTGTCTGCCAAGAAGGGGAGCAAGTCATGATCAAAACCATTCTGGCGGCGGGCATCGCCGCTATCGGCCTGTCCTCTGCATACGCGCAGGATGAGGCACCGCTCACGGTCATCCATGCCGGCCAGCTGCTCGCAGTGCCGGGTGAGGAACCGACGAGCCAGCAATCCATCCTGGTGCGCAATGGCCGCATCGAAAGTGTCCAGGCCGGCTATGTCACGCCTGACGGCGCCGAGATCATCGACTTGTCCGACCAGTTCGTGCTGCCCGGCCTGATCGACAGCCATGTCCACCTGCAGGGCGAGCTGAGCCCCAGCGGACGCCTCGATACAGTCACGCTCTCCAGCGCTGACAATGCGCTCGATGCAGCGCGTCACGCCCGGACCACCCTGATGGCCGGTTTCACCTCCGCCCAGGAAGTCGGCGGCCAGCTCGAGGCCTCGATTGCCCTGCGCAATGCGATCCGTGACGGTGATGTCATCGGACCGCGCCTGCGCGTCTCCGGTCCGGCTGTCACACCGACCGGTGGCCATGGCGACATCAATGGCTACTCCACCGAAGTGATGGACCTGTTGTCCAGCCGCGCCGCGTGCAATGGCCCGGCTGATTGTCGCCGCGCCGTGCGTGAACTGGTGCGTGCCGGAGTGGATGTCATCAAGATCACCGCGACCGGGGGCGTGCTGTCCCACACGGCGGCCGGTGTTGAACAGCAATTCTTCGATGACGAGCTGGAAGCCATTGTCGAGGCGGCGCGCATGATGGGCCGCCGTGTCACCGCCCATGCCCATGGCGAGAGCGGCATTGACAGCTTCCTGGAAGCCGGCGGCGCCTCGATCGAGCACGGCACCTATCTGGACCGCGACAGCATTCGCCTGTTCCGCCGCAATGGTGCCTACCTTGTGCCGACGGTTCTGGCCGGTGTCACCGTGAGCGAAATCGCCGAGACAGCTGACTGGATGACCCCGCCGATCCGCGCGAAATCCCGCATGGTCGGGCCACAAATGCTGGCCATGGCGCGCCGCGCCCACGAAGGCGGCGTCATGATCGCCTTTGGCACAGACAGCGGCGTCTCCCGCCACGGTCTCAATGCCCGCGAATTCCAGCTGCTGGTCGAAGCCGGCATGACCGAGATGGAAGCCATCGTCACGGCGACGGTGAATGCAGCCGATCATATTGAAATGGCCGATGACATCGGCACCATCGAAGCGGGCAAGTTCGCGGACATCATCGCTGTGGACGGAAACCCGCTTGAGGACATCAGCGAACTGATGGACGTTGATTTCGTGATGCAAGGCGGAACGGTACACAAGAACCAATGAGTGAACTCGACAACAGCTTCTCCGGCACCAAGGCGGTCGCCGATGCTCTGGCCTTTGACGAGGGCCGGCTGACCGAATGGATGCAGGCCCATGTGGACGGGTTTTCCGGACCACTCAGCGTCAGCCAGTTCAAGGGCGGGCAATCCAATCCCACCTACAAGCTGGACACGCCAGGCAAGTCCTACGTCCTGCGTCGCAAGCCGCCGGGCAAGCTGTTGCCGTCCGCACATGCGGTTGATCGCGAACACCAGGTCATGAAAGCCCTGGGCGAACAGGGCTTTCCCGCGCCCCACATGTTCGGGCTGTGCATGGACCGAGATGTCATCGGAACGGAATTCTATGTGATGGATTTCGTCGAGGGCCGGATCTTCTGGGACGGGCTCTTGCCTGACGTTTCCAAGGACGAACGCGCCGCGATCTATGACGCGTCCAACGCCACGCTCGCACAGCTGCACTCGATCGATTACGCCGCAGCAGGGCTTGGCGAGTACGGCAAGCCGGGCAACTACTTCGAACGTCAGATCGGCCGCTGGTCCAAGCAATACCGGGCCGCTGAAACCGATACTGTGGCCGAGATGGACCAGCTGATCGACTGGCTGCCCCAGGCGGCACCGGAACAGGAACGCACCTCGGTCGTTCACGGCGACTATCGCCTCGACAACATGATCTTCCATCCCACCGAGCCACGCGTGATTGCGGTGCTGGACTGGGAGCTCTCGACGCTGGGCGATCCGCTGGCCGATTTCACCTATCAGCTGATGGGCTGGGTCATGCCGCCGGAAGTGCGTGGCGGTTTCCTGGGCATTGACCTGGATGCACACGGCATTCCGTCCATGCAGACCTATGTCGAAGCCTACTGCAAACGGACCCAGCGCGACGGCATTCCCGAGCTGGATTTCTACTTTGCCTACAACATCTTCCGCCTCGCCTCGATCGTCCAGGGCGTGTATGCCCGCGCGCTTCAGGGCAATGCCTCCAACGCCAAGGCGATGGAAATGGGCAAGGCCGTGACGCCACTGGCACAGGCCGCACTGGGCTTTGCGAAGAATGCAGGGGCCTAGGGCCCCTATGCTCTACACCAAGGCTTGGGCCATCGAACGCTTCAATTCGGAGGGTTCCCTCAAATGTCGCCTCTTCTGGGGTCATCGACCGCGGAAGGACGGGCGCGTTGGTTCACAATGCATGAGCCAGTGGTTCGACAGCCCGTTTGACGTCGACGGCGTGTCCTATTCCATAGCCGAGCATTGGATGATGGCGGAAAAGGCAAGAATCTTTGGCGACGAACATGCATTGGAACTCATCCTCAACTCGCGAGACCCAGGCAAGGCCAAAGCTGTCGGTCGCAGCGTGAGAAGCTTCCATGCGCAAAAGTGGGATGAGGCCAAATTTGACATCGTGGTTGAAGGCAATGTCCACAAATTCGCATCGGATAAACGTCTTCGGGATTATCTGTTTCAGACCGGCGAGCTCCTGCTGGTCGAAGCCAGCCCCGTAGACCTGATCTGGGGCACCGGCCTCCCGGCCGATCATGCGGACGCCGAAAACCCGAACGCCTGGCGCGGCCAAAACCTTCTCGGATTTGCCCTGATGGAAGCCCGCGACCGCCTGCGAGTGCGCGGCTAGTCAGTGACCAAGGACGGGGAATTAAATCAATCAGTCAGAACGGTCGCCTGACATTTCTGAATTCCGGCGAAGCGCACCGGCCGAGTGCGGGGGATCACACGCGTTCGTCATCCTGTGACACGTCATCACCATGTGATACCCAGCCAGCAAAGGCGACAACGGCGACAAAGAGGCCCGTGAACACCAACAGAGGCCAGAGCGTAACTTCCATCGTTCAGTCCCCTTTCGATTCCATCCGGTCCAACTCCCCGGCAATATAAACATTCAGCACGAGCAAGACCACTCCCGCAGCGAGGCTCCAGGGGTTCACGACCTCACCTGAGGCAAACACCGACAGGCCGATCGCCGCCAGCCCCGCCGTGCGCGTGGACTGCTCCCAACTTCTCCAAACCGACTGACTAGGCCAGGCATTTCTTCGAAGTCGACGACGCAGACGGATGGAGAATGCGCGCAATTGGGCGAGGATCCTGCGAGCCAGACTCTTCATGCAAGCACAATACATGTTCCCTTTATGTTCCGCAATGCTTGAGAAAGCGATGGAAACAACCTAAGCCTCCCGCATGCCCATCCTGATCCTTCTCATCTCGGTCTTTGCCACGGCCTTCATCTCAGGCGTGTTCGGGATGGCGGGCGGGTTGATCCTGATGGGCGTTTTGGCGCTGATCCTGCCGGTCTCCGCCGCCATGGTCGTGCACGGGATCATCCAGTTCGTGTCCAATGGCTGGCGCGCGGTCTTGTTGATCAAATGGGTGATGTGGCAGCCGCTGGCGATCTATCTCGCCGGCTCGTTGTCCGCCGGTGCGGTGCTGCTTTTCCTCACAGTCGAACTCGATAAGGCCTGGCTGTTCATCATTCTCGGCCTGACGCCCGGCCTGATCTGGATTCCGCGTAGATACTTCCATCTCGACGCAGCCCGCCCGGCACATGCTGTCCTGTGCGGCTTTCTGGTGACCGGGCTGAATGTCATTTCCGGCGTCTCCGGCCCGTTGCTCGACGTGTTCTTCACCGAGACCGAGGCAGATCGACGCTCCATCGTTGCAACCAAGGCAGCCACCCAGGTGGTCTCGCACACGGTCAAGGTCAGCTACTACATCCTGCCGGCCATCACCGCGGGTGCCCTGCCCGCCACGCACTGGCTGTTGATCGCCATCCCGCTGGCCATGCTGGGCACGACGCTCGGCGCGCGCGTCCTCAACCTGATGAGCGATATCCAGTTCAGAAACTGGACGAAATGGATCGTGACAGGTGTCGGCTCGATCTATGTGATACGCGGAGTGCTCACCTTGTCAGGGAGTTAGCGCGTGCACCTCGATCCGATCACTCTGGAAAACAACATTGTCCGCCTCGAACCCCTCGAGGAGCGCCACCGCGAACAACTGCGAGGCCCGGCGAATGATCCGCAGACCTGGCAGCTGACAACCATTCGCGGAGATGGCGCCTTCTTTGACGCCTGGTTCGACCTCATGCTGGCCGGCCAGGACAAGGGCGATCAGATTTCCCATGCAGTCTGGTCCAAGGCAGATGAACGCTATGTGGGACATTCGTCCTTCCTGGTGATCAGCCCGAGCCATGAACGCCTGGAGATTGGCTGGACCTGGTATGAGGCGGCGATGCGCGGGACCCGGATCAATCCCGCCTGCAAACACCTTCTGCTCGGCCGCGCCTTCACGTGTGGTGCCCAGCGGGTCGAGCTGAAGACCCACGGCCTCAACCAACACTCCCAGAATGCGATGAAAAAGATGGGCGCGACCTATGAAGGCACGCTTCGCAGCCATACCAGGACCTGGCGGGGCGATTTCCGCGACACCGTCTGGTTCTCTGTCCTCAAGGATGAGTGGCCCGCAGTCAGCGCAGGACTGGAAGCGCGGCTCTAGGCGGAACGGGCCTTCCGGCGCGCAATGGCGGCCGCATAGATCTCCTCGGTGCGGCGGGTAACAGCCTCGGGCGAGAAGTGCTCATCGAACACGGTGCGGGCCTCGCGGCGCCACCGGATCGCCATCTCGTCGCTCTCGAACAGCGTGCGGATTTCCGCCGCCAGCGCATCTGCATCCGTCGCCGGATACAGCGCGCCGCCGCGTCCATCCGGAAACAGTTCGGGAATTCCACCGGAGGCGGCGCCGATCACCGGCGTGCCCTCTGACATGGCTTCGACACCGGTGCGCGGGAAAGGTTCGGCCCAGATCGACGGGATCACCATAGCGCGCGCCTCGCGCATCAGGGCCCTGGCTTCCTGGCTGGGAACGCGGCCCAGAAAACGCACACCCGGGAGATCCGCTGCCTGCTGCCCGAGGGCCTCGCGGGCCGGACCATCACCGGCAATGACCAGCTCGCCCTCGACCCCGGCCCTGCGCCAGGCCTCGATCAGCACGTCTATCCCCTTTTCCGCTGACAGGCGCCCGACATAGACCAGCTTGTGCGACAGTGCTGTGCTGGCCGGCCCGGCGGCAGCCACAACGTTGGGCTTGGCATGGACCCTGGCCGGATCAAATCCGCCTTCAAGATATTTGCAGCGCACATATTCGGACACCGCGATGAAAGCATCTGTTTCCCTTGACCACGTGCGCAAAGCCCGATGGGTCGCGATCATGCCCGTCAGTGCCAGGGTCGCCGGCAGGCTGTCGCGATAGCAGCGATGTTTGATCCCCGCCCAGGGCAGCGTCTTGCCCAGGCAATCATGGCAGTCCTTCCCGTCCCGGAAGAACTGGGCCTTGGTGCAGATCAGCCGGTAATTGCGCAGGGCCTGGACGGTCGCCACGCCGTAGCGCTTGCCAAGGCGCAGGACTGCCGGCGAAACCATGGGCAGATAATTCTGGACATGCAGGATATCAAATCCGCCACCGGCCAGCCGGGCCGACAGATCGCGCCGAGCGGTGCGCGACCAGATCGCGCGCAGGCCCGCCCGCGCGGCGCCCATCTGCTCGACCTCGTGATTGTCGTATTCGACCAGCTCGACCGCATGGCCTGCATCCCGCAATAACCGCGCTTCATTGCGGGTCGAGATATCCTCGCCGCCCAATTCCTGGTAGCGGCTATGAACCATCAGGATTTTCAACGCACTGCCCCTCCGGAACATCCGGATTTTTACTGGCATGCATTACGGTTCAAGGGAAGTCTCGGCCTAGAAGCCGCACTGACCAACCGGCTGGCCCTGACGGAAATCAGCGAGGTGCGCACCGTCCGGGGTCATCATCGAGAAATCAGCATCCTCACCGACCATAAGGACGGGAGCGTCATCGTCATAACTGGCGCGGATGAGAATGACATCACGCTCGACCAGCGGAGAGATGACAACGCCTGCTGCGGAGACTTCGGCCACAACCGTCTCGCTCTCGATCATCAGTTCGCGCCCCATGGCGGTGAACCGACCATTCTCGATCAGGACATCCTGATGGCTCCAACGGCCGGAGCCGTCGGCAATGGTCACGTCGCGCAGAACAAGACGGGCATCCAGACACTGGTCAAAGTCCAGCGCAGATGAGGAATTGGCCAGCAATGTCGATGCAAGAGCAAGGGTCGCAATCATCAGAATCAGGTCCAGCCTGTTGAAGACCGGCACTAACTCTTCGGTACGTGGATTAATTTCAAATCATAGTTTTATGACAGCTTCGAAAAAACGCGTTTCGACGCATTATTTCGCCGGCAGGGTCCGCACGAAATTGAGTGTCAGATTCGCCCACTCGCCCAGTTCTTCCTCGCTCAGATCGGCCGGACCGTCGACCGTCACCCACCCTTTCATGGCCCGACCGGTAAACTCCATCAGTCGCGCGCCAGGGCGCTTGAGGCAGGCGTCGTACTGATCCGGGCCAACACGGACATGCATCTCCTCGTTCGAGGTCCCGAAACTCATGTTTCCATTGACCATGAAGGCAACGCCGCCAAACATCTTGCGGGGGACGGGATCGGCTCCGCGGGCTCGGAGGGCCGCTTCCATACGGTCTGCGAGATCGGCATCATGTGGCATCAGATCTGGCCTTTCGTCGAGCCCGGAAAAAGCTGCGCAACATGTCAGCACTTTCCTCCGACAGCACTCCGGAGTGAAATTCGGTGCGCCAGTGACAGGTCGGCTGGTCAAAGAATTTCGGGCCGTGGGTTATGGCCCCACCCTTTTCATCGGACGCAGCATAGACCAGGCGCCCGATGCGGGCATGACTTATGGCGCCGGCGCACATGGCACAGGGTTCCAGCGTCACAAACATTTCCAATCCCGTCAGCCGGTAATTACCCAACGCCTTGGCAGCCCGGCGCAGGGCAAGAATTTCGGCATGCGCCGTCGGATCGTGATCCCGGATCGGTTGATTGTGGGCCTCGGCAATGATCTGATCAGTCGCGGGATCAACGATCACCGCGCCGATAGGCGCTTCGCCCATATCCGCAGCCTGCTGCGCTAGTTCTAGCGCTCGCTGCATAAACCGTGTATCCCGCGCGTCCGTCATACTGGCGGCCTAGAACTCATCTGCGAAAGGGTCAAGCTTGACCGCACCTGCCGACAATTCCGAACGCATCGCCAAATTTCTCGCTCGCGCCGGGATCGCTTCGCGCCGCGAAGTCGAGCGCATGATCGAAGCGGGTCGCGTGCGCGTGAACGGCAAGGTCCTGGACACCCCGGCCTTCAAGGTCACCGGCAAGGAAAAGATCGAGGTCGATGGCAATCCCGTCGAGGAGAAAGCGCCCACACGTCTGTGGCGTTATCACAAGCCCACGGGCCTGGTGACGACGCATCGTGATCCGGAAGGCCGCGAGACCGTATTCGATAAACTGCCGAAGGATCTTGGCCGGGTCATATCTGTCGGGCGTCTCGATCTAACGTCCGAAGGCCTGCTGCTGTTGACCAATGACGGCGAGCTGGCACGCGCACTGGAACTGCCCTCTACCGCCTGGATGCGGCGCTACAAGGCCCGCGCCTATGGCCGGGTGGACGATGCGGCGGTCGAGAAACTGCGCAAGGGCGTCACTGTCGAGGGCATCAAATACGGCCCGATGGAAGTCGAGATCGAACGCGAGACCGGTCACAATATCTGGCTCAATATCGGTATTCGCGAAGGCAAGAACCGCGAGGTCCGCAAGGCTCTCGACTCGGTTGGCCTGCGCGTGAACCGCCTGATCCGCACCGCCTATGGCCCCTTCCAGCTGGGTCAGCTGGACAAGAACGAAATCAAGGTCATTCCGCATCGCGTCCTGAAAGATCAGTGTGGCCACATGGTGGAGCTTGGCGATATTTCCGGCGAGGCGGTCGCCAAGAAACGCCCTCCATTGCGCAAGCCGACACGCACTAAACGCCCGTCCGCTCCACGCCCGCCCTCCCGCGCGCACCAGTCCCGTCCCACCAAGGGCAAAGGGCCGCGTTCGTGAGAATAGTGGGCGGTCGCTTCAAGGGACGCGCTCTCGCGGCCCCCAGGGGACGCAATACCCGGCCCACCTCGGACCGGGCCCGTGAAGCCATGTTCAATGTCCTGGCGCACGCGGACTGGGCACCTGCCCTGGAAGATGCCCGCGTTATTGACCTGTTTGCAGGTTCCGGCGCTCTTGGGCTTGAGGCCATGTCTCGCGGGGCCGGCTTCTGCCTGTTCGTGGAAACAGAGGCAGCCGCACGCGGCGCGATCCGCGACAATATCGATGCGCTGCAATTATTCGGTCACACACGCCTGCACCGGCGCGACGCGACAGCCCTGGGTGAAAAACCGGCCAATCTGGGCGCCCCGTTCGACCTGGTGTTCCTGGACCCGCCCTATGGCAAGGGGCTTGGGGAGCAATGTCTGGACCGGCTTGTCAGTGGCGCCTGGCTGTCCGGCCACGCCATTGCCGTTCTGGAAGTGGGAGCAGACGAAGATCCCGATGTCAGCGGCTGGCAGATCGAGGCCCAGAAGGACTATGGCGCGGCCAAGGTGCTGTTTCTGAGCCGCGCCTGATCGATCAACGCCGCCGCCTCAGATCTCGCAGCGATCCGGCGTCAGCTCCTGTTCGCCCGTCAGCGGGAACGCCTCGATCTCGGTGGTGTAGGCCTCACCGTTCCGGACACCGCGACCGGTCAACAGATTGACGTCGCATTCTTCCACTGTCTCGGAATCATAGCGTTCGCGCCAGCGCGAGGTGATACCGGCCACCAGGAACTGGCCCTGGCGCAGGACAAGCGTCAGGCGGCTCTCTGGCAGATCGTCCGGCCTGAAATCGACAAACACCGAACCCCGGTCCGAGACCGAGATCACCGGCACACTCCCGAAGAAGACGCTGTTGATTTGGTACTCCCCCGAAGATGATGTCTCGATCGTCAAACTTGTCATCATCATGAGGTCGGACGTGTCAGCGATGATACGATCCTCCTGGCCGTCGCCATCAACATCGCCAGTTATCTCGATCGGGTCCAACTCGAACGCGCGGCACTCCGGCGGCACGTCCTCCATGCCCCCCGGTAGCGGAATGGCGGAAACCGGGACCGCAATTTCTACGCCCTTGCGCACGCCGCGCCCGGTCAGGAAGTTGACATCGCACTCGCCGAAATTGGCAATATTGATCGTATCGCGCCACGTATAGGTAAGACCCGCCCGGCGGAAATCGCCGTCGCGATAGGCAATCGTCAGACGCTGGCTCCAGCGCGAACGGCCAACGGATTCATTCATCGTATGCAGCACGAGCGAGCCATTGCCGGCGAGGGTGAGAGCCGGTGCCTGCCCGCCCCAGTCATACCGTCCCCAGAGCACACCGGGATAGTCAAACCGGCCGGCCGTCGAGGCCTCGATCGTCAGGTCCAGCCCACCGCCTTCGGGAGGTTGAGAAATATAGGCCCGGTCCTCCACACCATCGGCGTCAAAATCATCGAAGACCTCGACATGAATTATGCGCCCCTCAGCATCAAGTTGCGGCGCTTCGGCCGGCTGCACGTGCAGGGCCAGCGACAAGAACAGACTGAACATGAAATCCCCCTGAAAACAGAATTTCACGCTCGGCTATCCGAGGTGATTACGCAATGAATTTTACAGGCTCACAGCGCTGCATTAATCAGCGTCGACGGTACAGGCGCGGTCATTCGAGACGTTAATGGGCGGCGTGGCGATCGCGGACACCGTCTCCAGTCTGGACGACCGCCTAGGTCTTGTAAAACTTCGCCCGGGCCAGCCCCAGCGCTCCGCATTGGGCTGCGGCGCGCCAGGCTGAGCCGCTTTTGTCATAAAGGATTATGGCGCCGCGAAAGTCCTGTTCCTGCGACGGTCGACGCACGAGCGGCTGAATTAGCAGCGCCTTAACCACGCGTTTCTCTAAAACTTTACTCAATTCCAAGACTTCGGCATCACCCTCGCCAGATCGAGCGAAAGTGCAATCATGTCTGCGGGTTTCAAAGTCAGAAGTTTGGCACAGGTGCGGGAATCCGCATCAACGGCCCGCATTCTCAATCTGTTGAGGGTGAAAGAGCGCTATGGCGAGACAGATGAATATGCGCAGCAGCCGCTATTCCTGAACAGCCGGTTGAACCAGGCGATCTTCATCAAGCACACCATCCGCGCCAATGAGCGTGATCTGGTGAATTCCGAACAGCAAACCGCCACGAAAGTCGTATTTGCACTCGATCATGATGATCTCGGGCTCGGCGGTTTCAGCTTCTTCATCGAGCAGCGCAATCTTCAGTCCGCTCTGGATGAGGCCCTGGGCACGGAAGTGGACCCGGTCGAGTTCGAGCGTGACCTGGCCGTGCTCAAGGAATTCGCGCGACTGCCCTCGCTTGACCCGTATCTGCTGCGCGAGCGCGTGCAACAATCCGGCTCGGCTGTCAGCAGCTGCTATTTCGATATTTCCGAAGCCGACCTGGCCAAGGTCGAAGCCTATGTCGAGGGAGAGATCGGGTCGCTGGTCGAGCTGGCATACGGGATTTCCGGGCCGGAAGCGAAAGCCATTTCGACCAAGCTGGCGCAATTGATCATGCGCAACGAGCAATCCTCTTCGCTCGAACCCTTGCGCCAGACCTTGCGGCTAGACCCGGAAGAATACGAACAGGGCATTTTCGGTTGGAAGGGCCTCTTGTACTACAAGTGGAATATCTCTGATCTCCAGCCCAAAATCCGTCAGACCGCGAACCGTATGGTCTCCACACGCTTCATTCGCGCGCATCCGGAAGACGAAAAGCAGCTGGATCTGACCCGCAAGGCAATCCTTCGAACCGTCGCCGAGAAATTCAAGGCGGTGGAACGCTCTATGAAAGCCTATGACGAAGCCTTCGATGCGCTTGTGAACAAGAAAGACCCTGGCGCGTTTCGCAATTTCCTGCTCCGCGCGCCCAGCCTCTTCGTGGCGATCGGTGAAGACCTGGCGGCGATCAATCATATCTGCAGCTTCTGGGACTTCCGCCTGCCCGCAAAGCTGCCGAACCGGCTGGAAGTTGATGATGCCTATGACATGTATCACGAATTCGCAGCCGCCCTGGGTGGGCACTATCAGAACCTGGCAGCCTAGCGACGTCCGAACAGGCGCTCGATATCGGCGAGTTTCAACTCGACATAGGTCGGGCGGCCGTGATTGCACTGTCCGGAATGCGGTGTCGCTTCCATCTCGCGCAACAGGGCATTCATCTCGTCCCCGGTCAGCCGACGACCGGACCGGACAGAACCGTGGCAGGCCATTGTTCCCACAACATCCTCAAGCTTTTCCTTGAGCGACAAGGCCTGGTCATACGCCGCCAGGTCATCCGCCAGATCCCGGACCAGGCCCTGCACATTCAGCTTCTTCAGCAAGGCCGGCGTTTCACGAACGGCGATCGCACCTGACCCGAAGGCCTCGATGACCAGGCCCAGCTCGGCAAGCTCATCGGTACGCTCCAGCAGGCGGCGCGCCTCGTTTTCATCCAGGTCGACGATTTCGGGGACCAGCAGGCGCTGCCTCTGGACACCGGTCTCGGCGATCATCTTCTTCATGCGTTCATAGACGAGGCGTTCATGGGCGGCGTGTTGATCGACAATGACGATACCGTCACCGGTCTGGGCGACCACATAAGTCTCGTGCAACTGCGCCCGGGCAACGCCCAGCGGCCAGCTGGGTTCCGGTTGCGCCTCGGCCGGCGGCGCGGACGGGGTGAACGCGCCCTGGACGTCCAACCCGGGTGTTGGCGTTTCCATGCGAACCGACAGGCCCGGATCGAAGACTTCCGCCTGTGCGGGCTCGGTCGGCGCGGGCGGGCTGCCCCACCCGGCCAGGTGTGACGCGGCGGACTGATAGGCCGGACGCGGCCCGGTGTTGAAGCCCTCCGGACGCGCTGCGCCCAGGGCAAAACTGGAGACGGTCGTCGAGGCCCTGTGCCCGGCGGCCGCCAGCGCGTGGCGCAGGGACCCTACGATCAGACCCCGCACCAGGGCGGCATCACGAAATCGCACCTCGGCCTTGGCCGGGTGAACATTCACATCGACCTGGTCCGTCGGCAGCTCCACATTCAGCGCGACCACCGGATAGCGATCCCGGGCCAGGAAATCCTGGTAAGCGCCGCGCACGGCACCCCCCAGCAGCTTGTCGCGCACGGGCCGGCCATTGACGAAAAGATATTGATGCAGGGAGTTGCCGCGCGAATAGGTGGGCAGGCTGGCAAAGCCGGTGACACGCACGCCTTCGCGCTCCTGGTCGACTTCCAGCGCATTGTCACCGAAGTCCGTCCCGAGAACGGCAGCCATGCGGGCCTTTCGACATTCGACACTGTCATCCGTTTCCGCAGCCACGGAGAAACGCTTGCGTCCATCCAGGGTGAGGAAGAAGCCGACGTCCGGCCGCGACATGGCCAGCCGCTTGATAACATCGGAAACACCCTGGTTTTCCGAGCGCTCGCTCTTGAGGAATTTCAGCCGTGCAGGGGTCGCGTAGAACAGGTCCCGGACTTCAACGCGAGTGCCGGAGCGTCCGAGAGGAGCTGCCGGGGCCGCGCCGGAACTGACACCGCCCTCGACCGTGATCGTCCAGGCATCACCCTCGCCACGCGCCTGGGTGACGATGGACAGGCGGGCGATCGAACCGATGGAGGGGATGGCCTCACCCCGGAACCCCATTGTCCCGATATTCAGCAGGTCATCGGCACCGTCATCCCCGACCGGGAGTTTGGACGTCGCGTGACGTTCGATGCACAGTTCGAGCTCTTCAGGCGACATGCCCTTGCCGTCATCCTCGATCACCAGTCGGGACAGGCCGCCGCCCTCCGCACTGATATCGATACGACGCGCGCCTGCATCCAGCGCGTTCTCGACCAATTCCTTGATGACAGACGCCGGACGCTCAACCACCTCACCGGCAGCAATGCGGTTGATGGTTTCCGGCGACAGCCGACGAATGACGGGTTTGGTCACGCTCAAAGACATAGGGCCAACCTTTCGGCTGGCCCTGAGTCGGTCAAGAGCTGAAACAGCGAGACCTAGAGGCCCGGCAGTTTCGGCAGCAGGTCACGATCGCGTTCAATCTCGACTTCACCACCACCGGTCACAGCCTGGATATTGGCCAGGCGCTCGGCTTCCTCGGCCGCGTCGAGCGGCGTGGCGTCGACCGGCGGACGGTATTCACCATTACGCCAGAACAGGACCTGATCGGCAAAACCGCGGCTCTTGCGAACAACGCTGGCGCTTTCACCGTCAATGATGGAGCGAATGAACGGATCCGCGCTGCCACCACCGGCGCGCGCGACCAGAAGGGCTTCTGCGTCAGAGCCTTCAAAGGCGGCGCTGGCACCGAGAAGGGCCGCACGGGCACGCTGGTCCGGATAGATTTCCTCGGGGCGCGGCTCACCCGGACGCGGCGGGCGCAGATTATACTCCGGCGGCACGGTCAGCGGGGCGATCGTAACGGTACGGAATTCATCCGGCGTTGAACGCTCGGCACCCAGAGCACCACCGATACTGCTGCAACCGGAAACGGCGACGGAAGCCGCTACAGCGGCGAAAACTGCGGAACGCAAACGCATTTTGGCAAAGCTCCAAATTCTGTTGCGCATATGTTTAGCGAAGTCTTGCGACAAGCTCCAGCCCGGAGTCCATTAAGTCTTGTCCAACCGGCTTTCGCGATCACTGAGGAACATGTCCAGGATGATCAAGCCGACACCGACATTGATGCCGACATCCGCGACATTGAAGACCCAGGGGAACCAGACGTCGGAGAAATTCAGGAAATCAACCACGGCACCGAACACGATCCGGTCGATGACATTGCCGAGCGCGCCGCCGATGATCATGCCAAAGGCAATGGTCAGGAGTTTGCGATCCGCCTTGAGCGGCCCGTAGCCGAGCAGTCCAGCGATCAACAATCCCGCCACGGCGAGCGAGAAAAGGATCAGCACCAGACGCCCTAGCAGATTGTCTGCGCCCAGCAAGCCAAAGCTGACGCCCTTGTTCCACACCATGGTCAGGTCAAAGACGGGAGAAATCTCCAGATGACCACATGTGTTGAACGCGCCCTCCCGACCCAGCTGGAAATCCAGACAGCCTTGCGGTGAAAAATTGAGCACGTTCAGGACCAGCCATTTGGTCAGCTGGTCGAGCAGGATGATCCCCGCAGCCAGAGACAGGCCCAGCCGGGCGAAACCCGGCTGAACCAGTTTCTGCAACACGTCACGGGCCAGGTCAGCCATTCAGCTTGTCCCAATAGGCCAGGGCATCGGCGTCGCGCGGGGTCACATCCGGATAACGCGGATCCGATCCCACATCCGCAGAGTATTTCCACGAGCGGGCGCACTTGGACCCTTCGGCCTTGCCCGGATCGACCGAGATGTCGCTGACATCCTCGAGACGGAATTTGGAGGGCTCTCCCTCCTCGTCCACAAGATAGGCCTGACTGGTGATGGAGATCTCGGCGAGGAATTCATCCAGGTCCCCACCGGCTTCCGCGCTCAGGGCCTCGCGATAGGCCGGGTCAGTGACATAGACTTTCGGCGCAGCTTCCAGGCTGGAGCCGATACGCTTTTCACGGCGTTCAACTTCCAGAGCACCGGTGACAACGCGGCGCAGACGACGAATTGTCTGCCAGCGTTCGGCACGCCCACCGTCACGCCAGTCTTCCGGAGTTTCCGGGAAGGTGCGGTAGTGCACGCTGTCGGTATCGGACGGGAAGCGTGAGAGCCACGCTTCTTCCATTGTGAACGGCATGATCGGGGCCAGCCAGGCCGTCAGGCGCATGAAGACTTCATGCATCACCGTGCGACAGGCGCGGCGGCGGTCACTGTCCGGACGGTCGCAATAGAGGCTGTCCTTGCGCACATCGAGATAGAAGGCGGACAGGTCGACAACGCAGAAATTGAACAGTGCCGAATAGACCTTCTTGAAGTCATAGGCCTCGTAGCCGGACTTCACCACCTCATCCAGCTCGGTCAGGCGGTGCAGGACCCAGCGTTCCAGCGACGGCATGCGTTCCAGCGGCAGCGCCTCCGTTTCGTCGAAGCCATGCAGGGCACCGAGCAGGTAGCGCATCGTATTGCGCAGCTTGCGATAGGCATCGACGCTGGTCTGCAGGATCTCCTCCGAGATCCGCAGATCCATCGTGAACTCCTGGGCGGCGACCCAGAGGCGCATGATCTCGATGCCGTACTTCTTGGCGATCTCGTTCGGGGCCAGGGTATTACCCAGCGACTTGGACATCTTGCGGCCATCACCCGCCATGACGAAACCATGGGTCAGAACGCCATTGTAAGGCGCCCGCCCGCGCGTTCCGCAGCTCTCCAGCAAGGAAGACTGGAACCAGCCGCGGTGCTGGTCGGACCCTTCAAGATAGAGGTCCGCCGGCCATTTCTGGCTCTTGCGGTCTTCCAGCGAGAAGGCGTGGGTGGAACCACTGTCGAACCAGACATCGAGAATGTCGGTGACCTTCTCCCACTCATCGGCGTTGTAGTCCTCGCCCAGGAATTCCTCGGCCGGGCGTTCAAACCAGGCGTCGGCGCCCTCTTCCTCGACGGCGCGGACGATACGTTCATGGACCTTGTAGTCATTGAGAACGTGGCCGGTGCCCTTCTCGACAAACATGGTCAGCGGCACGCCCCAGGCACGCTGGCGCGAGACCAGCCAGTCCGGCCGTCCTTCGACCATGGACCGGATGCGGTTTTCGGCCTGTGGCGGCGTCCACGTCGTCTCACCGATCGCTTTCAGCGCAGCTTCGCGCAAAGTGCCGCCGGTCTTCATCGGACGATCAATGGCGATGAACCATTGCTGGGTGTTGCGGAAGATGACCGGAGCCTTGGACCGCCAGGAGTGCGGATAGGAATGTTCCAGACGACCGCGCGCCAGCAGTTTGCCGTGCTCGATCAATTGATCCATCACCGCCTTGTTGGCCGGACCATCCTGGCCCTGTTTCTTGCCATCCAGGCGGATGATGTGCAGGCCGGCGAACAGCGGGATGTGTTCGTAATAGGAGCCATCCTCGCCCACCATGTGCGGGACCGGCTGCTGCTTGTCATGCCATTCCGGGTTTTCCATCCAGGCGACATAGTCTTCCGCACCATGGCTGGGCGCGGTGTGCACGAAGCCCGTACCAGCCTCGTCGGTGACATGGTCACCGGCCAGCAGCGGCACCGGATAGTTCCAGAAGCGATCGGCCTCGAAAAGCGGGTGGGAACAGACCAGTCCCGACGGGTCAACATTGCAGATCCGGTCAGCGGACTCGATGAAGGCCGCTTCCTTGGTCGCTTCCCAGAGATTGTCCGCGACGATTAGCGTGTCGCCCGGCATCGACCAGGGCGCAAAGTCCGTCGCCTTCATGGCGGTGATCTTGTAGAGGCCGTAACGGACCTCAGGCGAATAACAGATCGCCTTGTTGCCCGGGATCGTCCACGGGGTCGTCGTCCAGATCACGACATGGGCGCCCACGCATTCCTTGGGAACCGCCGAGCCATCCTTGCGGACGCCGCGGACCGGGAATTTCACATAGATCGTGGACGACGTCTTGTCCTGGTACTCCACCTCGGCCTCGGCCAGGGCCGTCTGTTCGACCGGCGACCACATCACCGGTGCTGAACCGGAGAAGACCAGACCCTGTTCGACGAATTTCAGGAATTCGCGAACGATGGCGGCTTCCGCAGAGAAGGCCATTGTCGTGTACGGATCGTCCCATTCACCGGACACACCGAGACGTTTGAACTCGTCACGCTGAACACCAACCCACTCTTCGGCGTATTCCCGGCAAGCGGCGCGGAATTCTTTTTTCGGAACGTCATCCTTGCGTTTGCCCTTGGCGCGGAAATTCTGCTCGACCTTCCATTCAATCGGAAGACCGTGGCAATCCCAGCCTGGACGGTAGGGCGCATCAAAGCCCAGCATCTGGTGCGAGCGTACGACAATATCCTTGAGGATCTTGTTCTGGCCGGTCCCGATATGGATGTGACCATTGGCATAGGGCGGGCCGTCGTGCAGGACCCAGCGCTCGCGGTCTTCGCTCTGCGCGCGCAGGTTTTCATAGACATTCAGCTCTTCCCAGCGCGCCAGCCATTCAGGCTCCTTCTTGGGCAGACCGGCCCGCATCGGGAATTCGGTCTCGGGAAGGAAAAGTGTCGGGCGGTAATCGCGGGTGGTCTCGGTGCCGTTATCGGCCGTGGTATCCGTCATCGGATTCAGTCCCTGGAATATGGATCAATTACAAACGTGTTCGCACTACCCGGAACTGCGAGCATCAAGCCCGGCAGCCCGGGCCGATAATTCGGCGCGCCGCTATGGCAGCAGCCATATTCTCGAACGTCGTATGCAATCTGGATTGGACCATGCACCGCGTGTAACAGAGGCCGTCAGGACGGTCCAGCCGCAGCGCTCAGCAAGTCACGTGCACGTTGTGCATCGAGCGCAATCTGTGCCTTGAGTGCATCCAGCCCGTCGAACTTCATCTCAGGGCGGATGAAATGTTCAAAGCCGACGCTCAGCGTCTTGCCGTACAGATCACCGTCAAAATCAAACAGGTGGATTTCGAAACGTTCGGTCAGTCCATCCACCGTGGGTCGATAACCGAAATTGGCCACGCCGGGACGCTCTGCAGGCTCGCCATCTATGCCCACCCGCACGGCATAGACGCCGTGCTCGGGGCGAACATAGTCGGTCATCTCCAGATTGGCCGTTGGAAATCCGATGGTACGGCCGCGCTTGTCGCCGTGAGCGACCGTGCCCTCGACAACCCAGCTCTGGCCCAGCAACACCTTGACCGCGTCCATGGCACCGTCGGCGATGGCCTTGCGGATACGGGTCGAGGAAATCTTGTCGACGCCATTATCGAGCAACTCGGCGAAATCGGTCCGGATACCCCGCGCCTCGCCCAGCCGCGCCAGATCCGCCGTCGTACCCGCCCGCCGATGACCAAAATGGAAATCCGCACCGGTCACAACGCCGCGGACACCCAGACCGTCACTCAAAACGGTGTCGACGAAGATTTCCGGTGACATCTGCGCCATCGCGGCATCGAATTCGAGCTGGAAGACATGTGCAACGCCCAGCACTTCCAGCCGTGCGTTGCGACGTCTGGCACTCATGATGCGAAACGGCGGCGCGTCCGGGGCAAAGAAGCGCCGCGGATGTGGCTGGAAGAGCGCGACGCCGAGAGGCGCCCCCATGTCCTGCGCCAACTGCCGCGCCCTGTCGATCACCACCTGGTGGCCAGCATGCACGCCATCGAAATTGCCCAGGGCAATGACACAGCCCCGGCCATCAGCATCAATCGCGTTATATCCAGCCCAGACGCGCAAGACTTACGCGTCCTTCTTCTTGCGGCGTTTGCGCACCATGACTTCGGCCTCGGCGCGCATCAGCTCCTTGCCCTCGGCCATGCAGACACAATCCATGACGGCCTTGCGGGACTTCAGGTCCACCGACTTGACCGTAACGCGCGTGGTCACCTCGTCCCCGATGCGGGTCGGCAGGGCGAAACGCATGTTCAATCCAAGGAAGATGGCTCCCGGTCCAGGCAGTTGATTGCCAAGGACGCCGGAAATGAAGGATGCGATCAGTGCGCCGTGTGCAATTCGTCCCCGAAAAGGCGTTTTGCGCGCGAATTCCTCGTTCATGTGCACGGGATTGTAGTCACCGGACACTTTCGCGAACAGCTCCAAATCTTCTTCAGTAACGACCCTAACTGCTTCTGCAGAAAGGCCAATTTCCATATCTTCAAGCTCAATGGCGGTCTGCTCAGACATGCGACTCTCCGTATTTTTTCCCGCTTTAACCGATTTTTATCCGCACTTGTCTAGGGTTCCCCTGAAGACAGCGCAAAAAGCTGTCCTTGTGGAAGAACACGCCGAGTGGATGGAGACTACGTATGGCTGTCGAAATGACTATGCCGATCCTGGTGGTAGACGACTACAAAACCATGATCCGCATCATTCGCAACCTGCTCAAGCAGATCGGATTCGAAAATGTCGATGACGCTGCGGACGGGCAAGAAGCTTTCGAAAAAATGCAGAAGAACAAGTACGGTCTGGTGATCTCAGACTGGAACATGGAGCCGATGACCGGCTACGAGCTTCTGCAAAAAGTGCGCGCCGATGAAGGGCTCAAATCGACCCCGTTCATCATGGTTACAGCAGAATCCAAGACGGAAAACGTGGTTGCCGCCAAGAAGGCCGGCGTCAACAACTACATCGTTAAGCCGTTCAATGCTGGGACGCTCAAATCAAAGATGTCGGCGGTCCTGGGCGAATTCTAAGCCCTGACATGCTCGCTGAATGATGAATTGAGTTTGTAAAGGAAGGAGGGCCCCATGCCCGCCGCCAATGTTGCCGCGCAGGTTCGTACTTCGCTCGCCACGCTGAAGGCCAGTGATCTACAGGACGCGCAGATCATGGAGGTCCTGAAGCTGGCACACCAGCTGACGGATACGATGAAGCTGTTCTTCAGCTCTCTCGACCAGTCGATCTGCCAAGAGTTCAACTATATCGCGGATTACATCTCCCGGACGCGCGACGAAATCGCCGCTCTGCGCCCGAACGATATCAAGAAACAACGCATCCCGACCGCCGGTGCGGAGCTGGAAGCCGTCGTCACGGACACCGAGAAGGCCACAGAGGTCATCATGTCTGCCGCAGAATCCGTTCTGTGTGACGAGGAAACCGACTACGACACCTATCGGGCCAATGTTGAAGCCAAGATGATGGAAATCATCGAAAGCTGCAGCTTCCAGGACCTGGCCGGGCAACGCGTCTCCAAGGTGGTTGGCAGTCTCCGCCACGTGGAGGACCGTGTCGCACGGTTTGCTGAAGTCATGGGCGTCCGTGACGCCGATGGCAGCCCGCAGGAAGAAACGGCCGAGGAGAAACGCAATCGCGAACAGCTCCTCAACGGTCCGGCGATCGGTGGCCCCGAGACCAGCCAGGACGACATCGATGCGATGTTCGCCGATGCCGGTGGGGATGCCGCCCTCGATCAGGGTTCAATCGACTCCCTGTTCGACTAGGACCACACAAGTTGCGGCGCGATCCAGCGCGCCTCGACACCATATTCCGCAAGGATTGCGACGACGGTTTCAGGACTGAAACCGTCGTCTCGCATTTCAGCCTGCAATATCCCGCCGGCAATCAGCATGGCATCCACGCCTGCCCGGGAGGCCCCCTCGATATCGGTTTCCGGCCCGTCACCAATGGCGAGCACACGATCGGGCGCGACCGCTCCGCCATTTTGCTCCAGCGCTTCAAAAGCCAGCCGATAGATCGGACGGTGCGGCTTGCCCGCGACGATGCTGACGCCACCCATCTCCCGATAGAAACGCGCGATCGCACCGGCGCAAAAGATCAGCTGGTCGCCCGCCTGAACGACGATATCCGGGTTGGCACATACCAGGTCCAGTTTCCGTTCAACGGCGCGTGACAGCACTTGCTGATAGTGTTCGGGGCGACCATTCCAGTAATCGTCAGGGCCTGTGCAGGTTATGAAATCGGCACTTTCGATGTCGACGAAATCCAGTGCCAGCCCCTCATACAACGCCTCATCCCAGTCCGGACCGATCTTGAACGCCTTGCCCGGCGACCGCTTGACCAGTTCCTCGTGGATGGCATCGCCGGAGGTCACAGCACAGTCCCAGGCATCATCGGGGAAGCCCATTTCTGCCAATGCCTCCAGCAAGCTGGGATGGCGCCGCGGAGAGTTGGACACCAGACACACGCGGCCACCGCTCGCCCGATATTGTTGCAAGGCTTCCACCGCTGGCGGCAGCAGGCTGCGTCCATCGCGGATCACGCCCCACACATCGCAGAACAGGGCATCATAACGGTCGGCAATTTCGCTGAGCTTGGTCATGCCCGCCTTCAAGCAGCCGGACATGAAGACGTCAATCGCTAAACCGCGACACCCATCTCCGCCTCGGCATCCCCTTCGATCACATCATCCTTGACCGGACGAGGCGTGCCAAATAGATGACCTTGACCATAAGCAACGTCGAATTCGAGCACCTCGACGACCGTGCCCTCTTCCTCGATACGGTCAACGATCAGGTCGATACCATTGCGAGCGAACAGACCTGCGATATCCTCGTGGGCAATCTCACCCGCATCGACGCCGGCGACGCGTTCGAACTTCTCGATGGCGGTCAGCAGGCGTTCGCCGCCGATCTTGACGAAGCGCACACCGGCGCGCTGCATTTCATCAAGATCAAGATCGACATTCATGACCTGGTCCACAGAGAACCGGAATCCGAAATCCGCCATGCGCGCCATATTGCGGGCAGCAACCGCGTCTCGTTCGACGAAGGCCTTCTGCGAGACCTCGAAAATGATCGAACCGGCGAGGTGTTTGTGCTGGCGGATAAAGTCCAAGAAGGTCGGGAAGAAGGTCTCATCAGCCAGTGAATTCAGTGAGATATTGCAGAAGATCGCAATCTTGCGATCCTGCGAGGTCAGCCGACGCACGATCTGCACACACCGGAAAAGCAGGAGATTATCCACTTCCGTCATCAGACCTGCGCGTTCAGCCGCTTCGATGAAACTGGCCGGCGCGATGACGCGCCCCGTCGCATCGCGCAGACGGGTGAAACTCTCGTAAAACGCGATCCGGCGCTGCGGCAGGGTGACGATGGGTTGAAGGTAGAGATCAACACGATTGCCCTCGAGCGCATCACGGACGGTCTCGATATCGACGGCCGTCCCGGTGGAGGCCTGCCCCCTGCTGATTTCTTCTGGCCCCTCCCCCACGCGGCGGACCAGATCTTCAAGCACGCGGACCTCGTGCACCAGGGCATTGTCGCGCTCGACTGATTCGGCTCGCAGATCGTCCGTGATTTCATCCAGGCGCGACTGGGCGGCCTGGAATTCCTCGACAAGCGCCAGATTGGCCGCCTTCAATTCGTGGATTTCATCTTCCATGGCCTTGCGCTCTGCTGCCCGTGCAGCGGCGCTATGAGCCATGCCTGCCACGATAAACACGATCGCGCCCATCATCCAGGCGGAGGCGGTGTTCATCAGGCCCAGATACTCAAACCCCAGAGCCGCCACGACCGCGATCATGACGTAGGTGAGTACAATAAGAATGTCTGCTGCCTTGGACATTGGGTCCTCATTCTGCAACGAATCGGCACTTCTCGCCGAAAGTTAAGCTGTGTCGCGTCGGGTTTTCGTTTGGTTAACGAAGGTAAACCGCACAGACGCAGGATGAGGCTTCTGCCAAAGAAAAGGCGGCCCAGACAGGCCGGGCCGCACTCATCTCATTAGTTATGCACGCCTTAGGAAACGGTGTGCGGACGGATCAGGATCTCGACCCGGCGGTTTTGCTGGCGGCCGTAATCGCTGTCATTGGACGCGATTGGCGAGCGTTCACCCATGCCACCGACATAGAAGCGATCTCGCATCACGCCCTGGGCAATCAGATAACCGGCAACAGCAGAGGCGCGCTGCTCGGACAGGGTCTGGTTATAGTCGGCCGGACCGGTGCTGTCGGCATGCCCCACCACGTCGACATAGGTGGCCGGGTAGCGGTTCAGAACCGTCGAGACGTCGTTCAGGATTGCATAGAACTGCGACTGGATGCTGGAGGAATTGGTCGCAAAGGTGACGTCACCCGGCATGATCAGGCGCAGATTATTGCCTTCGCGACGGACGCCAACGCCCGTATCGCTGAGCGCCATGCGCATGGCTTCTTCCTGCTGGTCCATATAGCGGCCGATCGCGCCACCGGCGAGTGCGCCGACACCCGCACCGATGAGCGCATTGGTCCGGCCCTCATCGCTGTCCGACGTATTGGTCAGATAACCCAGTACGGCCCCTGCTGCCGCGCCCAGGAGAACACCGCGACCGGTGTGGTTCGGACGGGTCTCGCCCGTCACCGGGTCCGTCGTTGTACATGCGGTCATGGCCAGAGCGGCGACACCGACTACTGCGATACGAAAATTCATAACTCTCACCTCTCAAAGAGTGCCTGCTGGCGCCCATAATACGCACAAATGCGACAGGCATTCCATGCGCGGGCATATCGTTATCTGAATGAACGCAAGCTGAGCGGTTTTCCCGGCGCTGTCACTGGAAAAAAGAGTCACGCCCAACCCTTGACGGGTCAGCCCCTACTCCTTAAGTCCGCCCTGTTAGCAGTCGACTGGGGTGAGTGCTAACGCCCTATTCCCCAGTCTCTGCAAGAAATTCAATCAGTCCTCTTGTTGGAGAAATACCAAGATGACCTTTCGTCCTTTGCATGACCGCGTCCTCGTAAAGCGCGTCGAAGAAGAGTCCAAGACCGCCGGCGGCATCATCATCCCCGATACCGCTAAAGAGAAGCCGCAGGAAGGCGAAGTCGTTGCTGTTGGTGGCGGCGCCATCAAGGAAGACGGCTCTGTCCGCGCACTCGACGTCAAGGCCGGCGACCGCATCCTGTTCGGCAAATGGTCCGGCACGGAAGTTTCCATCGGCGGCGACGAGCTGCTGATCATGAAAGAGTCCGACATCCTGGGCATCATGGAAGCCTAAGCGGCTTTTCCAGACCTCCCAGCTCCTAAGATAAGGAATTAGCCCCATGGCTGCTAAAGACGTATATTTTTCCTCCGATGCCCGTGATCGCATGCTCAAGGGCGTCGACATCCTGGCAAACGCCGTAAAAGTCACGCTCGGCCCGAAAGGCCGCAACGTCGTGATCGAGAAATCCTTCGGCGCTCCGCGCACCACGAAGGACGGCGTATCCGTCGCCAAGGAAATCGAACTGGCTGACAAGTTCGAGAACATGGGCGCCCAGATGATCCGCGAAGTCGCGTCCAAGACGAACGACGTCGCCGGTGACGGCACCACGACGGCAACGGTGCTGGCCCAGTCCATCGTTCGCGAAGGCATGAAGTCTGTTGCTGCTGGCATGAACCCGATGGATCTGAAGCGCGGCATCGACAAGGCGACCGCGATCATCGTCGAGGACATCAAGGCCCAGGCGACCCCGATCAAGGGTTCTGACGAAGTTGCGCAGGTCGGCACGATCTCCGCAAACGGCGACAGCCAGATCGGTAAAGACATCGCGCACGCGATGGAAAAAGTCGGCAATGAAGGTGTCATCACCGTCGAGGAAGCCAAGTCTCTCGAGACCGAGCTGGACGTTGTTGAAGGCATGCAGTTCGACCGCGGCTACCTGTCTCCGTACTTCATCACGGACGCAGACAAGATGCAGGCCGACATGGAAGAGCCGTTCATCCTGCTGCACGAGAAGAAGCTCACCTCCCTGCAGCCGATGCTGCCGATCCTCGAATCTGTTGTTCAGTCCGGTCGCCCGCTGCTGATCATCGCCGAAGATGTTGAAGGCGAAGCCCTGGCGACGCTGGTTGTCAACAAGCTGCGTGGTGGTCTGAAGATCGCTGCTGTCAAGGCTCCGGGCTTCGGCGATCGCCGCAAGGCCATGCTGGAAGACATCGCTATCCTGACCGGTGGCCAGGTCATCTCCGAAGACCTCGGCATCAAGCTGGAAACGGTTTCCCTGGACATGCTGGGCACGGCCAAGCGCGTCAACATCACCAAGGACGACACCACGATCGTTGACGGTGCTGGCGAGCGTGCTGACATCGAAGCGCGTGTTGGCCAGATCCGCCGCCAGATCGAGGAAACCTCTTCGGACTACGACCGCGAGAAGCTGCAGGAACGTCTGGCCAAGCTGGCTGGTGGCGTTGCTGTCATCAAGGTCGGTGGTGCAACCGAGATCGAAGTGAAAGAGAAGAAAGACCGCGTTGATGACGCGCTGAACGCAACCCGCGCTGCGGTTGAAGAAGGCATCGTCACCGGCGGCGGCACGGCTCTGCTGCGCGCGTCTCGCAAGCTGGACGGTGTCGAAGGCGACAACGCTGACCAGACCCAGGGCGTACGTATCATCGCACGTGCCCTGCAGGCGCCGATCCGCCAGATCGTCGAAAACGCTGGTGTTGAAGGCTCCATCGTTGTCGGCAAGATCCTCGAGAATGGCGGCGCGACCTTCGGCTTCAACGCTCAGACCGAACAGTATGGTGACATGCTGGAGTTCGGTGTGATCGACCCGGCCAAGGTTGTTCGCACGGCTCTGCAGGATGCTGCCTCTGTTGCTTCCCTGCTGATCACGACGGAAGCTGCCGTCGCTGACGCACCGAAGGAAGAAGGCGCTGCTCCGGCCATGCCTGACATGGGTGGCATGGGCGGCATGGGCGGCATGATGTAATCATCCGCCTGAGCCAAGCTCAGACACAGAGAGGCCCGCTCAATCGAGCGGGCCTTTTCTATTGGGACCATACAAACAGCTCGGCAACCACCCTTGATTGACCTACTAGGGCGCCGCTGCTACGTCTGATCAAACTAGTCTTGGGGGAGTTATGCTGAGTTTCACGCGATCGATTCCGATCTTGGTGGCCCTTTTATTGTGCGCATGCGCAACAACGACACCGGGCCCGGGCACTCCACTAGATGCCAACCCCCAATGGGCCGCGCTCGCAGGAGCTAACGCAGGTGAGAACCGAGTGCGCCGCCTTCTAGCAATCTCCGAGATGGCAGAGATGAGCCGCGAGGACATCTCTGTGTCTCTCCGCGAACACCTAGAGAACCGGACCTTCATCGTGGTGCAGCGAGGTCATGGCGTATATGTAGAGTACACTGCCCCGGATGGGCGAGTCTATTTGTGGTACCCGCGAAATGGTGGCGTGGTGCGTGGGTATTGGGGTCTTCAGGGATACAACCACCCAATCCTAGGCCGGGAAGTAGATCAGGTTTGCTTTTCCTATAGAGGGGCGGTCAACCCGGTCACCGGTGTTTACAACCCCAATGAATGCATCAGGACGGAAGACACGCTTGGTGATGTCAGCACGATCGACAGTCGCAGCGGTGACCCGTTTGGTCTTTCTGAAGGTCGGATTCCGTGGATCTTGAACGGTACTTATGTGCCTGCGTGGCCCGGCGAGACCCCGCCTGTTTCCGCGCCGTCCGAAAAGGCATTTAACAACTGAGGCAAAACGCCTGCGCAATGAAGGCCCGCTCAATCGAGCGGGCCTTTTGCTTTCTTGTCCGACGTGTAAACTCCCCGACAGATTCAATTGGGGAGTACACCATGAGACGACTAGCCAAGGCGCTGGGAACCTCTGCCATCATCCTGGCACTTGCAGCTTGCACACCGGCAGAACAATCCGCCAGCACCGATCCTGCTGGCGAAGCTGCGGCCACCGCAGTCGCTCAATACGACGCCGCGACTTTCCACGAGACGACTTCGTTCGGCATGGCCTCCGGCGGCGGGCACGCCTTTTCAGCAACGGACGGCCGCATTCTCATCAGCTCGGACGAAACCGGTGTTTTCAACGCCTATGCCGTGGACCCGGCAACCGGCGAACGCGAGCAGCTGACGACGTCGGAAACCAATGCCACCTTCGCGCTGAGCTGGTTCCCGGAGGATGATCGCATCCTGGTGACGGCTGACGGCGGTGGCGACGAGCTCAGCCATATCTATCTTCGCGAGGAGGATGGCCGCCTGGTCGATCTCACACCCGGCGAGAACCTCCGCGCCATGTTCCTGGGCTGGTCCCCGGACGGCACGGACATGTGGGTTGCCACCAATCAGCGTGACGCCGCCTCCTTTGACATCTACGAGATCGATACCGTCGCATTTGAAGCCGGCGTGGTCTTCCAGAATGATGACAGCCTGCAGATCGGCTCGGTCAGCCCGGATGGCCGCTGGCTCTCCCTGGTTCGCAACCGCACCTCTGCGGATAGCGACATCCTGCTGCTGGACCTGTCGGCGCCCGGCGCCACACCGCAGCTGATCACCGAGCATGAAGGCAATATCGCCTATGGCGACTACACCTTCACACCGGAGAGCGATGCGCTGGTCTATGCGACCAATGAACATGGCGAGTTCAACCAGGCCTGGACCTATGATCTGGCGACGGGCGACACCGCGCCGCTGATCGAAGCCGACTGGGACGTCTCCTTCGTCAGCTATTCGCCATCAGGACGTTATCGTGTGCACGGTATCAATGCCGATGCCTCCACCGAAGTTTCGATCCTGGACCGCGAGACTGGCGAAGCCCTGCCCCTCCCCGACCTTCCGGCGGGTGAACTGCGCAGCGTTCGCTTCTCCCGCGATGAAGGCCAGATCGCCTTCCTGATTAACTCTTCCACCTCGCCATCCAATCTGCACATGGTCGACCTGGCAGAGCAGATGCAAAGCCAGCTGACCAACGCCCTCAACCCGGCGATCAGCCAGGACGAGATGGTCGAGGCCAGTGTGGTGCGTTTCGAAAGCTTCGACGGGCTGGAGATCCCGGGCATCATGTATCGCCCGCACAATGCCAGCGCCGACAATCCGGTACCGGCCCTCGTCTGGGTGCATGGTGGTCCGGGCGGACAGAGCCGTGTCGGCTATTCCGCCACCATCCAGCACCTGGTCAATCACGGCTATGCGGTCTACGCCGCGAACAATCGTGGCTCTTCGGGTTACGGCAAAACCTTCTTCCACATGGATGACCGTCGCCATGGCGAGGAAGACCTGCGCGACATCGTCGCCGCCGGCCACTATCTGCGCTCGCTCGACTGGGTGGCTGATGACCAGGTCGGCGTGATCGGCGGGTCCTATGGCGGTTACATCACCGCGGCGGCCCTCGCCTTCCATCCGGAGGAGTTCGAGGTCGGGATCAATATCTTCGGTGTGACCAACTGGGTGCGCACGCTGGAAAGCATCCCGCCCTGGTGGGAGAGCTTCCGCGAGGCCCTGTATGATGAAATGGGAGACCCGGCCGTGGACGGTGAACGCCACCGTGCCATCTCCCCGCTCTTCCACACAGAGAATATCGTTCGCCCGATGCTGGTCGTTCAGGGTGCCAATGATCCACGTGTCCTGCAGGTCGAGAGTGACGAGATTGTCGAGGCCGTCCGCGCCAATGGCGTGCCGGTGGAATACGTGCTGTTCCCGGATGAAGGCCATGGTTTCCGCCGACGCGCCAACCGCATCACGGCGTCCGAGGCCTATCTGACCTTCCTGGAGGAATACCTCCGAACTTCCGGCGCTGCCGAGTAAACCGGAAAGGCCCGCTCAACCGAGCGGGCCTTTTGCTTCAGGTTCCTGCTTGCGGTCACTGCAATGCGAAACGGGTCTTGGCGCGTCGGATGCGCTGGTAGGAGGCCTCAATCCAGCCCTCCTCGATCTCACCAGCCTCGATCGCCTGCATGACCCAGTCCACAAATTGCTGCGGCAGATCCATGTTGGGGGCAGCAGAATTGGACATCATGATGACGTCATTGCCGGCCTGGATGGAACGGATCACGGCGGAGCGCTGATCGTAGTGGGAGCGGATGGCCCCCATATCCAGATCATCGGTCATGATCACCCCGTCATACCCCATCCGATCACGAAGAATGCCAGTCAGGATAGGGCGCGAGAACGTCACCGGGACACCGGACGGATCGAGCTGTTGATGCGTCAGATGCCCGCCCATGATGAATTTCGCATGGCCGCTGTTGATCAGCCGTGCGAACGGATCGAGCTCTGCCTCTGACCACGTTGCCGTGATATCGACAAAGCCGTCATGGCTGTCGCCGCGAGACCGGCCATGTCCAGGGAAGTGCTTTATGACACATGCCACCTGATGCGCGTTGAACGCGTCGATAAACCGCCTGGCATACGCACTGATGGCCTCGCCATCGGTGCCATAAGCCCGGCCGTGGCGACCGATCACGGCATTGCCGTCCTCATGGACATCGGCAACCGGCGCCAGATTCATGTTGAAACCGGCCGCCCGCAACTCCTCGGCACCGATCGTGTAGAGACGCTCGGCACCGTCCAGCCCGTATTCCTCGACAATCTGCGACGCTCTCGGGATCCAGGTATAGCCGAGGTCGCGGGACAGTCGCTGGACTAGACCGCCCTCCTGGTCGATCGCCATCCAGGCGCCCGGATCGGCCTCGCGGAACAGGGCTGCCGAACCCTCGGCGCCTTCCCGTGAACGGACATTGTGACGGAGAAACAGGACGCCTCCGATATGACGGCCTGACAAATGCTCGGCGACACGCAAGGCCCCGGCCGTCTCCGGTGAAGAGCCGATAAAGCCCATCAGGAGCATTTGACCGATTTTTTGCTCGAGAGAAACAGAGGGTTCAGCGAATACTTGCGTCGACATTCCCGCGACAGAACAAACCGCTGCGCCCGCCAGCCATTGCCTTCGGTTCAACGCCATCTATCTACCCCTTCAACGAACAAGACTTGCACACACCATACGATACCAATCCGCCCGCGCAATCACGGCAAGCTGTCTGAATTGTCATCTAATTTCGCAAGCGAATATCGATGTTTCCGTGTAAGGAAACCATTGGCTGTTCTTCTTCTGCGATTAGACACAGCCATTCCCCAGGCCGGTGACGATCAAACCCTTCCGTCACCGGCCGCCTTATTTCCAGCTTGCGAAAAATTTAGAGCCCGGAACGGCGGCCGTTAGATTGCGCGCCGCACTATTCCCTCACCAAGAGACGAGGGACGGACCATGAAAAAGCTTCTTCTTGCCAGCGCAGCGGCCCTGCTCGCCGGCACTTCAGCCATTGCACTCGATGGCGTTGCCAATCCTGTGGTGGAAATCCGCAGCGATGATGGCGCGCGCACGCTGCACATCTCGGACGGTGCAACCAATACCCGGATCAATATCGGCGGCCAGACTGTGGAAATCCACGACGGGAGCGTCATTGTTGATGGTGAACGCTTCGAGCTTGATGGCGCGAATTATGTGGTCATCGACGGTGATGAGGTACAGCTCGTCGAGGGTCGTGAGCACGGCTATCGGTTCGAGTTTTCCTCGGATCATCACGCGCTGGTAGAGCGCATGACCGGCCTGGCAGAGAACCTGAACTACACCGTCGTCACCGACTTTGATCACGACTTCGAATTCGACCACGAGGAAATGCTCGAACTGGCCGAGGAACTCTCCAATATAGAGACCCACTTCGCCGCGTTCGAACACGTCGATTTCGAGGAGATCCACGCGGACGCGATGCGTTCCATGGAAGAGGCTCTCGCCAACCTGGATGAGGGCAATGTGCGCGTGGACGGGCGCGACTGGGACGAGCTCTCTGACGAGGAGAAGGAAGAGGTTCGCGAAGAACTGCGTGAAGCCCGCGAGGAAATGCGTGAGGAGATGCGCGAGATGCGCGAGGAGATGCGTGATGCCGCTCGCGAGATGCGCGATGCCGAACGCGAACGTGAGCGGGCACTGCGGATGGCCCGCCGTGAGATGGAACGGGCGCATAGTCGCGCAGAACGAGATGCTCGCCGCGAACGTCATGCAGAACGTCGCGCGCATGCAGAAGAGATGCGGGAGCACGCAGAGGAACGCCGTGCCCATGCCGAGGAACGCCGCGCCCATGCCGAGCGGATGCGTATCGAAGTCGAACGTGCTCGCGACGTCATTCGCCAGCGCGCAGGAGACAATGCCAGTATCCGCGTGATCGAGGATGATGACGGCAATCGTCGCGTATGGGTCAATGGCGAGGAACAGACCGGCGATGACCTGACCGACTGGCTCAACGAGCTCGAAGCAGATCGTCTTGAAGGCGGCAATTGATCGCGCGGCTCACCGGCCACAAGAACGACCAAATCCAGACAAAAAGAGGGGCTGGCAAATGCCAGCCCCTTAATTGACGGTTGGTCGATAAAGGGCGTCTCCTCCCCGAAACGCCAAGGACTGGACGGTCAGGCCCTGTCCTGTTCGAGACCGTGTAGGAACATTACGTATACGTCAACCCCAACATCCTGAAATTTAATCTTCAGCTGTTGATAAATTGCACTTGTATTTCGCCTACTTGTAGCGAGAAACAACCTCGTGAACTCCGGCGACCCACGCATCACGATCGACAGTGATCTGAGCCGGCTGGTCTTCGCGCCATTGCTTGTTGTCTTCGATATTGGCAGCCAGGCGAGCGCCGAGCTTGAGGTCCTTGATCGTAACCTTGCCCTCTTCCCGCTCATTCGAACCGACGATGACCGCCGCATGGGCCCCGCGGCGGTCCGCATACTTCATCTGCTTGCCCATATTGCCGCCGCCCACAAAGGCCTCGGCGCGCAGCCCTGAGGCGCGCAGCTCGCGCGCCATGGACAGGTAGTCAGCGGAACGCTCCTTCTCCGCCGCAACGATCACAACCAGCGGCCTCTGCTCTCCCAGGCCGCCCCGGCCAAGCGCGCGCAGGGCAGCTGCAAAGCGGCTGACGCCAAATGAGAAACCTGTCGCGGGCACGGCCTGTCCGGTGAAGCGGGATACCAGGTCGTCATAGCGGCCACCGCCACCTACGGAACCGAACTGGATCGGCTTGCCATCCTCATAATGCGCCGTCGCCAGCAATTCCGCCTCATAGACGGGCCCGGTATAATAACCCAGGCCGCGGACAACGGACGGATCGAAGACGGCACGATCATCAGCCACACCGATCGCGCTCAGCACCGCATCAATCTCGGTCAGCGCGGCGATGCCGGCCCGGCCTGCCTCGGAGTCGCTGACCAGTCCCTCCAGACGGGCGATGACATCGCCACGACTGCCGCCACCGGCATCGAGGAAGGACAGCACCGTATCGATACCGGCCGCGTCGAGACCGGCCCCCTCGGTGAAGTCTCCCGACTCATCCTTGCGACCCTCGCCGAGCAGAAGCGCCACACCGTCTCGTCCCAGGCGGTCGAGCTTGTCCGCAGCGCGCAGGACGCGCATACGGCGCTCGGCGTCAGCGGCACCGATGGTCTCCAGCACTCCATCGAGAATGCGGCGATCATTCACGCGTACGAGAAAATCCCCCGTCTCGAGACCGACTGCGCTCATGACCTCTGCGGCCAGGGCAATCATCTCGGCGTCAGCGGCAGGACTGGCAGAACCAACCGTATCGGCATCGCACTGCACGAATTGCCGGAAACGTCCCGGTCCCGGCTTTTCATTCCGCCAGACATCGCCGGCCTGATAGCGACGATAGGGCTTGTTCAGATCCTGATAGTGTTCGGCGACGAAACGCGCCAGCGGCGCCGTGTGATCATAACGCAGGGACATCCACTGGCCGTCATCATCCTCCAGCGCGAACACGCCTTCATTCGGACGTTCTTCATCCGGCAGGAATTTGCCCAGCGCTTCGGCGTATTCAAACGCCGGCGTCTGCAGGGGCTCAAAGCCCCAGTCATCATACACCTGGCTAGCCTTGGAGATCAGATGCTGTTCCGCTCGCAGCACGTCACCTGTGCGGTCTTCAAAACCGCGCGGCTTACGGGCCTTGGGGCGGAAGCTTTTCTTGGCACTCATCTGTGGCTCTCCAGACTGTAACAGGGCCGGATGATGATCCGGCTTGTCGGCGGGGTTCGCCTCTTTCAATATCCAAGGCGCGGGTGAAGACCAGTGTTTTCACCAGTAGATACGGGAAAATGCCTTTCGTTCACCGGATTGCAAGCCCGTTGAGCCAAGATGTCCAGCCGAGAGGGTCTGAAAGCGTGGAGTTGTTTGTGCGTCACCTGATTTTGAGTATTGCGTCCATCGTGGGTCTGACCACGTCCGCCTTTGCAGGCCCTGGCGCCGATCTGTCCGAATTCGCTGGCGAACTGCGCGAACAGGCCGATGAACGCGCCCTTATCGCGGCCTCACAGCCCGCTGCGCCCGCACAGCCGCTGGATATCGAGGATCCGTTCTATTTCGAACTCGAGCAGTTTTCGGTCGACGCGATGCGCCTGTCCCGTGCTATCCAGCAAGCCAATGGCCCGCAGGATCTTCAGTGCATTTTCCGCGGAATGTCTGACGATGCGAGCGAGCGTCTTGATGCCCTGAGCCTGGCGGACAGTTCCGGCGAACAAGCCCGCATCTATCGGGCGATCTCGGCGATGATGCGCGATGCCGAGGAAATTGCCCCGGCGGTTGATGATGAAGACATCACGCTGGATGGCTTCACCTGTTCCCCGGGCTAACGGGTCGCCGCCTCAATCGCATCGAACACGATCTGTTCTGACAGTACGCTCGGCAGAACCTGCGCCTCGCCGCCACCGGCCGGATAGACGAGGTAAAGCGGTACGCCTGCCTGACCATGCGAATAGATCAGCTCGGTGATGGCATCATCGCGATTGGTCCAATCCGCTTTCATCTGCACCACGCCCGCTTCGCGGAAGGCAGCCTGGACGCTCTGCGTGCTGAGCACGCGCATCTTGTTGACCTGGCAAGTGACACACCAGGCGGCAGTCACATCCACAAAGACCGCACGCCCTTCCATCTGGGCATCCGAAACAGCTTGCGCTGACCAGGCGCGCTCGTATTCAGCAACCGTCGAGGTACTGGTCGCCGCCGGCAGACGTGCAATGGTCAGCACACTGCCCAGCATCGCAATCATTGCCAGACCACCAATGAGCTTCCAGACAAGGGCATCTCTTTGCAGGGCCCAGATGCCAAATGTCAGGGCCAGAACCGCAATGCCCAACCACAACACACCCAGCGACCCGGCCTGTATGGACAGGACCCACAGCAGCCAGACCATCGACGCGAACATCGGGAAGGCCAGGAATTGCTTGAACGTGACCATCCACGCGCCCGGCTTGGGAAGATAGCGCAACAGCGCAGGTGCAAAGGCCAGGACGACGAACGGAAGGGCCAGGCCAACTCCCATCATCGCCGCGACAGCGAGCACAACGAGAACCGGCTGGGTCAACGCCAGTCCAAGCGCACCGGCAGCAAGCGGACCGACACATGGAGCGGCAACCACGACCGCCAGCACGCCGGTGAAGAATGCACCCTTGGCGCCACCTTCATCCGCCAGACCGGCCCCAAGTCCCTGCACAGACGTGCCGACCTCAAACATGCCCAGCAGGTTCAGACCAATAACGAAAAAGAGCAGGGCGAGGATTGCGACCACGATCGGCAGCTGAAGCTGGAAGCCCCAGGCGACCGGCAAGCCGAATTCACGCAGCCCGACCAGAAGTCCGGCGAGGACGACAAAACTGGCGACAACGCCGACCAGGAAAAGCAGACCATAGCTGCGAACGCGGGCCGCATCCTTGTGGGCGATCTCGACAAATTTCAGGACCTTGATGGACAGCACGGGGAATACGCATGGCATCAGGTTCAGGATCAGGCCGCCCAAGAAGGCGAATACCAACATGGTCAGCAGGTTGGCATCCATGGCGGGTGGCTCCGTCGCCGGTGCTTCCGCGGGTGCAGTCGGGACGATGCCGACATCTCCGGCAGCAATCTGGAATTCGACGACCTCGCGCTCCCAGAAATCGCCACCTCTGTGGCGTTCCACGGCTAACAATCCGGTTTGCGGAAACTGGATCTGCGGCGCCATTTTGAAACTGGCTTCATAGGTCAGGTTCAGCCGCCCCGCCTCGTCCCACTGTTCGACGGGATCCTCAGCGTGGGCGATCAATGACCCGTCAAAGGGGAAGAATGTCAGATCCCGCCACTCACCGGCCAGATAATCGCCCTCCAGCATCAGCACCAGCTGATCACCAAAACGCTTCATCGTTCCCGACAATTGATCGGTGGCACGCGGCTCAGCCTCAAGCCCGGCCTGAATCATCCAGAATGCGTCTTCAGTGTTCCAGGGCTCTGCACCAACATCCATGGTCAAGGAGAGTTCGCGGGTCTCGGGTACGCAGACCTCTTCGCAGACCTGCCAGTCCGCGACGACGTTCACGGTCAGTGTCTCGCCCTGGAAATCCGGGGATACCGTCACCGGCATGGCGAGCACAACCTCGTCATGATAGCCGTAGTCCATGATGGCGCCGTCCGCCAACGGCAACTCCTCCGGAGCAGGCCAGATCACCTCGCCGACCTCCACGCCGGCAGGCAGATCCCATTGCAGTTCCAGCGGCAGGCCGAAATCGCCCGGATTGCGCCAATAGGTGTGCCAGCCATCAGGAATGATCTGGTGCAGTCCGATATGGAATTGATCGCCGGGCGCGGTCGCGGCGCGTTCCGCAATCAGCTGCGCCTCGACGATCTCTTCCGCCTGCATCCAGTCGGACTGCGCGCGCGTCTCACTTGTCCCGCTAGCAAGCAGGACCATAATTGTCAGGAAAAACGGACGAATTCGCATAAACTTACCCGGAGAGCTTGGCGTTCCGCGACCCATATAGAGGGAAAATCACCGCTGTCGAACCGGTCTCGCGGAAAGGTGATGCGAAAAGCAAAACGGCCGCGCTGGACGCACGGCCGTTTGCTGTTCGGATGGTCGGCGATTTACGCGCCAGCGGGCTGTGAGGCCTGAACATCCTCGGCGACACGGCGCATGACACGCTCCCAGCGCTGCAGGGAGATGAGGTGCGCGGTGATCACGCCGAGATCACCATTCTTGTGCATTTCCAGGATTTTGTCGTCGCTGAGCGCGGTGAGCTTCTCCTGGGAAATACCGAAGTAATCAGCAACCTTGACCGGATTGTCCGGATCGTTCGGATTGCCGACACGAATGTCTTTCTTCTCGAACAGATCCAGCGCGGTCACGCGCTCGACGAAGGCTTCGGTCGCCTTGGCGTCGCGCTCGAAAGCCGAGACGAAGTCGATAGCAGACTGCGTGTACTCGGTCGGCTCACCATTCTCGTCGAAGAACGGACGCTCGGCATTTTCGGTCACGACGAATTCAGCACCAACATCGATGCAGATCGTGGACGGCTGACCATCCGGGTTGGCGGCGCTGACGAACGGATAGCGACGCACATAGGCCGGAATGTAGTGATCCTGGTCGAACTGACCATCGGTCACGAACAGGTTGGATCCTGCACGCAGCCCCATCACAACCACCGGCATTTTGTTTTCGCCGAGGAAGACGATCGGATAGCTGCCGCAAGCAACCGGGAATTCGGCGGCGATAGCCGGCACGAAATGCCATTCCTTGAGGAAGGTGAACGGGCTGGAGACCGCGTTCACGCCGTATTTCGCGTGCTTTTGACGATTGAGCGGCTCTACGGTCTTGTAGAGCGGAACTTGTCCGGTGAGGCGCGGCTCGTTGGTCGCTGCATCAGCCATGATAGATACCCCTGTTTATACGTTTTGGCGTTGATAGCCCATTGAGGCCGGAGCGGCAATGCGGGGCTGCAGACTGACACTGGATTGTCACCAAAAATGAAAACGACAGGCGACTCAGTCACCTGGCGTTCAATTGTCAGTTGAATTTTCGATCAGAAGCGGCGACCGAAACCCAGTCCGACGACAATCGGGTCGATATCGACATCCGCCGTGATGGCGCCGTCAATCGTCACATCCGTATTGATGTCAATATATTTGGCGTCGACATTGAAGAACCAGTCATTGCCCATGTCGAAATCGATACCGGCCTGTACGGCAAATCCGAAGCTGTTGTCATAATCGATCGTCGTCAGGGCACTGCCGCTCGGCAGGCTCTCGTCGAAGAAGTGGGTGAAGTTCACGCCTGCACCGGCATAGGGACGAACAGCGCCCCCGGGATTGAAGTGGTACTGCACCGTCAGCGTCGGCGGCAGCAGGGTCACATCCCCCAGGTCCACATCACCTGCAGCGGTGTCGACCGCAGCCGCATCGTGCGGCGTGACGCCCAGGATAAGCTCGACGGCCCACTGGTCCTGGAAGAAATAGGTGATGTCGAGTTCGGGCACGATGGAGTTGTCGATATCGACATCGCCACCAATCGGATCGATGTCAGCGCTCTCATTCGGCATGACGTCGATGGCACGCAGGCGGATCAGCCAATCGCCTTGGTCGGCGAAGGCCGGAGCAGCTGCAGTCATTGCGATTGCGGTTGCGGCAAGAAGAAGCTTTTTCATGGCTTGGATCCTTTTGTCCCCAGAAAATATAGGGATTTTATGGCCCCGCCGATGCGCGCGAGATACTGCGCGTTTCGCCGCGCGTCAGCCTGCCGCGCGGCAGGCTGACGCACACGAATTAACGTGTTGGAATTTCTTAGAAATCCATCACGAGCGCTGCGCGGAAATTGCGACCGGGCAGCGGCAGGGCGTCTTTCAGGAACGAGGTGTGCAAACGCGCTTCCTCGTCGGACAGATTACGACCCTCAAGAATGATGCGCAGACCCCGGTCCTCGAACGGAACTACAGAGTAACGCGCATTGAGAAGCGTGTAGCCTTCGGTGGGAAGTTCGAACTCGGCGACATTGTCCTGCTCGCCGCCCCAGACGACTTCACCGTGCAGCGCATGCGCGCCCATCTCAGCCGTCACACCAGCTGTGAAGGAGAGCGGCGGAATGCGTGGCATGTCACCACCCGCATCAATCGACGCGTTGACATATTCACCGGTCAGCTCACCCATCAGGTTCCAGCCGGCAAACTCGCCGAGCGGCCCTTCCAGGCGACCCTCGAAGCCGCTGAGGCTGGCATCTTCCTGGCGATATTCCACGACGATGAACTCGTCCTCTTCCTCGCCGGTCGGGAAGGCACCGATGAAACCATCATACTCGGCATGGAAGGCTGCACCTTCAAATGCCCAGCTGCCGAATTGCGTACGAGCCGTGAACTCGATGGACACGGCTTTCTCGACATCGAGATCCGGGTCACCCGTCTCGACAGTGGACGTGGCGATGTGCTCGCCATCGGCGAACAGCTCGACATCCATCGGGGCACGCTCGTTCGAAGACAGGGTCAAAGCGAGGAAGGTGTTGTCCTGCGGACGCCAGAATGCAGAACCGGAAATCGAGAAGGTATCGAACTCACGGCTCAGCGTGTCGGTTTCGATATCGCGGTTCTCGATGCGCAGTCCGCCTTCCAGGCCCCAGTCACCGGTGTCCCAGCGCTCAACAAAGAAGAAGCCGAAGTCCTCTGTCAGGGATGCCGGCACAAAGGCCTCTTCACCCTGGGCCAGGAAATCGCGGGAGAAAGCCTGGAAGCCAGCAGCGGTCTCGACACTGCCACCACCGAAATCAAACTCGGAGAAACGGGTTTCGAAACGACCTTCCCAACCGTCATTGCGGAACAGGGTGCCAACTTCATCACCTTCCAGCTCGACGTGCTTGTATTCTGCCGTGCCGAAGGAGAAGCGGACGCGATCGATAAACTCCGCAACATTGCGGAACTCGCCGCGCAGATCATAGCGGGTCTGGACCAGGTCAATGCGAACACCGACTTCTTCCTCGTCATGGTGTTCTTCATCCTCGTGATGATCATCGTCATCGTCTTGATCATCGCCTTCGTTTTCGTGCTCTTCCTCGTGGTGGTGATGCCCACCCGGGATGCCGTAAAGGGCGTCAGAGGACTTGTAGGAAACGCCAATGAAACCGTTCTCACCGACCCAGGACACACCGACAGAACCGGTGGAGAAGTCGAGACCGGAGTTTTCGACTGTGCCGAAGACTTCTTCCTCTTCCTCGTGCTCGTCTCCGTCGTGATCTCCCTCGTCGTTATGCTCCTCTTCTTCCAAGGCGCGGGCGAGCGCGCTCTCGGAGAAGCCCGGAATGTCATAATCGTCGGCCGTGCGGGTCATCATCTCCAGGTTGAAGACAAAGGAACCAGCGTTGAAGCGGATCTGGCCAGCAGCCGTCTCGCCGTCATCGACCGATGTCGCGCCTGCATAGAAACGCCCTTCAAAACCATCTTCAGCCGGCGCTTCCGGGATACGACCATCAATGACGTTGACGACACCACCAATCGCGCCACCGCCATAGGCGATCGCCGCCGGGCCGCGCAGGATTTCAACGCGCTCGGCCTCGAGGGCTTCAGACGCCACGGCATGGTCCGGGCTGGACGTTGATGCATCGATCAGTCCAACACCATTGGTCAGAACACGCACGCGGTCAGCACCGAGACCACGGATCACCGGACGGCTGGCCGCCGGGCCGAAATAGGTCGTAGAAACGCCCGGCTCATGAGCGATCGTGTCGGCCAGCGAGCCGGACAGATTGTCTTCGATATGATCCTGATCAACCACTTCAACCGAGGTGGTAATCTCGTCCGCACCTGTTTCCAGGGCAGAAGACGTGACGGTGATGACATCAGTTTCCTGAGCCAGCGCCGGTGCAGCCAGCAAAAGGCTGGTGGTCGTTAGGAGGAGCGTGCGCATAGCAAATCCGATACGTTATTTAGTAACACTGGTGCTGATATAAAGTCCCACCAATGCCGATGACAAGCACACGCACTGGGAATCCTGCACGAACCCCATTACATGTTGCAAATATGAGTCGTTCACATTCATCCGAGGCCCTCGACGCGGCCGAACGCCTGTGCCAGGAGCGAGGCGAACGCCTGACGCCTATCCGGAAGCGCGTGCTAGAGCTCGTGCTGGGATGGGATGGCCCGGTTAAAGCTTATGACCTGCTTGACGCCCTCAATCCGGAGTCCGGCACGGCCAAACCGCCAACGGTTTATCGCGCCCTGGATTTCCTGATGGGGCTGGGCCTGGTGCACAAGGTGGAGGCCTTGAATGCCTTTGTCGGCTGCACCCACTCGCATGATGAAGGCGGCGCAGAATTGTATATCTGCAATAACTGCGGCTCGGTCAGGGAACGCCATGGCGCCGCTGTCCCCCACAACGCGCCGGAAGGCTTCAAGATTGAACGCTCGGTGATCGAGCACTTCGGCAACTGCGGAAACTGCAACTCCTAAACGACAGGGAGCGCACGGCATGATCGAGCTCTGGCGCGGCAATGCGAACGCTTGGGAATGCGACGAGCTGGGACATATGAATGTCCAGTTCTACCTGGCCAAGGCCAGCGAGGCCGTCGGCAATCTCGCCGCGCTCGCCGGGCTGGAAAATGTCTTCCGTTCCGACAACTACGCGACATTGCTGGCGCGCTCCCTGCACATCAAATTCCTCGCCGAGGCCCATCCGGGCGCACCGCTGGTGATCGCCGGCGGCATTACCGGTTATGATGAAACCCAGATGCAGGTCGAGCTGATCATGAGCCATGGTGGCTCGGGACGTGCCGCTGCAACATTCCGTCTTGCACTGGACCATGTGTCGCCGAGAGAGGGACGGACATTCAATTGGCCGGAACGCTTTCATCGCGCTGCCGAAACTCTGACATGTCCGGCTGATCCCGCCGCCGCGCCGCGTGGCATTGTCGAGGATGAGCGCTCCCGCGATATCTCCCTGGCGCGCGCAGACACGCTGGGTCTGGAACAGATCGGCATGGGCCGCTTTACTGGACAGGATATCGGCCCCTTTGACCGTATCCGCGCGGACGTGTTTCTCGGGCGGGTTTCCAACAGTGTGGTCAATTTTGTCGGCGCCTTCCCCGAGGAAGTGGCCTTCCACAAGGGCGAGCTGGACAGCCGCATCGGCAGTGCCCTGCTGGAAACCCGCATCCTCCCAAGGCGCTGGCCGCGCGAAGGCGACGGCTATGTCATCCGCTCCGGTCTCAAATCGGTCGGGCCAAAAGTCCGCAACCTGGTCCACTGGGTGCTGGATCCGGCAACAGGCAAACCCTGGTGGACCATGGAAGGCGTCGCCGCCCCCATGGATCTTGATGCGCGCAAGCTGGTCGAGCCGGATGCTCATTTCAGAGCCCTACTGGACGCAGCAGTGGTCGAGGGCATCACCGCCTAGCGCTTGCCTCTGTGTGCGACCTCCTCCACTCTTGCGAAAAGCAAGCGGGGCAGACCCCGGGAAGGTCGACACCCATGTATATCCGAGCCCTTCTGGCCTCCGGCATTCTGGCGCTGAGCGCCTGTGGCGCGCCCACCGCCGAGGACATCCGCCCGCTGCGACAGAATATAGTGTTCGATGCCAACGAGATTGCGCAGGATCTGTCGCAAGCCATCCAGTATCGCACCATTTCATCAGCCTTCGATCCGCGCGCCAGCTGGGAGGAGTTTGAAGGGTTCCGCGCTTTTCTGGCTCGACGCTTTCCACGTATGCACGCCGCTCTGGATCCACAGGACCTCGGCGACGGCCAGCTGCTCTTCACCTGGGCAGGCAGCAATGAAGATGCGCAGCCCATCGTCCTTCTCGCCCACCAGGACGTCGTGCCGATCGAACCGGGCACTGAGGATCAATGGAGTTATCCGCCTTTCGACGGAACCATAGCCGACGAATTTGTCTGGGGGCGCGGCACGCTGGACATGAAGGGGCACCTGATCGCCCTGCTGCACGCCGTGGAGCGCCATCTGGAGAACGGCACCCAACCGGAACGCACGATTTATATTTCCCTCGGGCCCGACGAGGAAGTCGGTGGCGCGGGCGCCCGCCGGGCAGCGCAATACCTGGCAGACCGAGGCCAGCAGGCCTGGTTCGCGCTCGATGAGGGCGGACTGACGGTGCTCGACAGCCCGATGACCAACGCGCCGGCCGCGATGATCGGTGTGGCCGAGAAAGGCTATATGACGGTCACGGTCACCGCCCGGGCGCGAGGCGGGCACTCGTCCACACCACCGAGCGCAACGGCGATCAGCCTGCTCGCCCAGGCGATCAATGCCATCGAGCAAAACCCTTTCGAACACTCTTTGAACGACGGCCCGACCCGCGCCATGCTGCAAGCCATGGCGCCGGAGATGGAGGGCATCGCCGGATTTGCAGCAGCCAATAACGGCATTTTCGGCCCCATGATCCGGGGTCAGTTGATGGAAGAGGATGCCGCTCGCGCGCTCATCGGGACTACGATCGCGCCGACCATAATCGACGGCGGTGTCAAGGATAATGTCCTGCCCCAGGAAGCCACCGCGCATATCAATCTGCGCCTGCACCCGCGCGACACGGTGGAGAGTGCTCTCGCCCATCTGCGCGCATCGGTCCGGCATCTGGATGGCATTACCATCGAAACTGACCAATGGGCGTCCAACGCACCGCCCGTCGCGGATTTCGAGGGCCCGGCCTGGCAGCTGATCGCCGGAGCGGCGTCGGGCCAGGCGGAACCTGGCACACCCATGGTGCCCTTCATGGTCACGGGGGCGACCGATGTTCGTGCCTTCGCTGACACCGCGGACAATCTGTACCGCTATTCCCCGGCTCGCGCCGTCATGGCCGACGTGGCCCGTATCCATGGCGATGACGAGCGTATCGCGGTGGAAGACCTCGCTCGCATGTCCGGCTTCTTCTACACGGTGATTGCAGAGGCGAGCGTGGCAGGGGAGTGACCCAATCGCCACACCTGAGGACTTTCAATAACACCCCGCTTGTCGATTTCGCCCAACAGGCGTAATCAGGCTGCCCAATTACAGGAGACGGTACCCGTGAAACTATTCATCTAACAACCGAGGGCGGCCCCGACGGCCCGCCATCGCACCAGGCGTCCCAGCTTAACAGCCGGCCCTCTGGTGATGTCTCCCGTCGACCCAAGCCCTGTTGTTATTTGAACGTATTCACGAGGCGAGCCCCCTGGCTCGATGACCGATGTCGACTTCTGCTTTTGAGCCCCCTGCCGAACAAACCGAAGACCTGATCGACGCGCGCGATCTGCATGATGACGTCCGTGAAGGCCTGTACGCCGATCCGGATGATGAGCCGCGGACGAAAAGCCTCTCCAATACCGCCGTCATGGCCTATCTGGCCAAGCAATGGCGCCGCCGCCCCGTGCTGCTGGCCGGCATGATCTTCTTCATGGTGCTGGCCACGATCATGGAATTGGTGATCCCGATTGCTGCCGGACGCCTGATCGATACGCTGTCGGCCGGCCCGGGCGTGGGCAATCCCTGGGACGCCTTCTCCCTCTATCTGGGTGTCGCCGTCGTGTTCTATGCCGTACGTCAGCTGGCCTCGCGCTGCGAAGTGCCCTTCTCCTCTGCCAACATGGCCGACATGACGACGGAGGCGTTCGCCAAGGTGCAACGCCTCTCGCTGGACTGGCATGCCAACACCTTCGCCGGTTCGGTCGTACGCAAGATCACCCGCGGCATGTGGGCCTATGACACGATCACCGTGCACATCTTCATGGGTATTGCGCCCTCGATCGGTGTGATGCTGGGCATTGCCGGCATGATGGCCGTCCGCTGGCCGCTGGTGGGCGGGATCGCCTTTGTCATCATGTGCGGCTTCATCGCCTCCTCACTGCTGTTGAGCCGCTATTACATCCGGCCGCAGAACATCCGCTCGAACGCGCTGGACAGCGAGATCGGTGGTGCTCTGGCGGATACGATTGGCGGCATTGCCACGGTGAAGAGCTTTGGTGCGGAAACGCGCGAGGATGGCCGCTTTCACGGCCTGGCCTGGCGCTGGCGCGAAGCGACCAAGAAAACCTGGCACCGCTTCGTCAATTCCTGGCTGGTCAACATCGTCACCGACCTGACCATGCAGGCGGCCCTTGTCGGCTTGCTGGTCTGGCAATGGTCGCAAGGCAGCGCCAGTGCCGGTGATGTCGTCGCCGCGCTGACGGCTTACATGATCGTCTCGGGATACATGCGCCGTTTTGGTGAACAGGTTCAGCAGGTCCAGCGTGGCCTCGACGAGATCCAGGACCTGGCCATCTTCGATGCCCAGGAAACCGAGGTCAGCGATCGCGCCGGCGCGATGGAGTTCAAGCCGGACCAGGGCGAGATCCGCTTCGACAAGGTGGACTTCACCTATGCCGGACAGGATCGCCCGCTGTACACGGATTTCGACTTGGCGATACAGCCGGGCGAGAAAGTGGCGCTGGTCGGGCCGACCGGTTCGGGCAAGTCGACCTTCGTCAAGCTGGTCCAGCGTCTCTATGACGTCAGCGATGGTGCGGTGCTGATCGATGGCCAGGATGTGCGCGCGGTGAAACAGGACAGCCTGCGTCGGCATATCGCCCTGGTGCCGCAGGATCCGGCGCTGTTTCACCGCTCGATCGCGGAGAACATCGCCTATGCCAATCCACAGGCTTCACCAGAAGATGTGGTGGCAGCCGCCAAGGCGGCCCACGCCCATGACTTCATCATGCGCCTGCCGCAGGGCTATCGCACCCTTGTCGGTGAGCGCGGGGTGAAACTCTCCGGGGGTGAACGCCAGCGTGTCGCCATTGCTCGGGCTATCCTCGCGGACGCCCCCATCCTGATCCTGGATGAGGCCACCTCGAGCCTGGACAATGAGACCGAGCGCGAGATCCAGTCGGCCATGAACACGGTGATGAAGGGCCGGACGACGATCATCATCGCCCACCGCCTGTCGACCATTCGTGATGCGGACCGCATCCTGGTGTTCGAACAGGGCCGGATTGTGGAACAGGGTCAGCATGATGAGCTGGTGAAGCAAAGCAATGGCGTCTATGCGCGCCTGGCTGAACTTGCCTTCACCTAGTTCACAGTGACGTAACTGGATATGGACGCCGAGACGTGCTTTGTTTCCCAACTCTGTTCGTTGGGAGACATGCATGTCCCGGCTTCTCGCTGCCTTCACTGTTTTCTGGCTTTTCATCCTTCCCGCACACGCGCTGGATGATGATCATCCGAGACCCTTCGACGGCAATTACGACGCCATGGCGATTGTCGATGAGGCGATGGCCGAGGCCGTGGCCGAGAACAAGCGGCTGCTGCTGGTGCTGGGCGCGAACTGGTGCCATGACAGCCGCGGGCTGGCGCATCACTTCGAGGACGAGGAACTCGCGGCAACACTCGAGGCCCACTACATCACGCGCTATATCGATGTGGGTTGGCGAGACCGGAATAATGACGTGATGCTGCGCTTCGGTGTCTCGGCCGTCTACGGCACGCCCACAGTCTTCATTATCGACCCCACGGACGAATACCTTATCAATCGCGAGACGCGCAGTCGCTGGACCAGCGCGGCCTCCCGCTCGATCGAGGAAGCGCGTGAGTATTTCGCCGATTTTGCCCGTGGAGAAGCAGCGCTGGACCTGGTCGAAAGTTCGCTGGTCTATCAATCCCTGTTGATCGAGATCGAGGTCTTCGAGGCCGAACAGGGCGAACGCCTGGCCGAGGCCTATGGGGATATCGGGCGCTGGCGGGCGATGGACGAAGAAGACCGCCCCGAGGATTTCATGCATCTTGCCGGCGAAGTCGAAACCTGGCGCAGCCGCATGAACCGCCAGTCACGCCGCCTTTACCGCGAGGCCTATCGCGCGGTCGACGGAGCGCTGAGCGAGCTGGCAGGTGAAAGCGAAGTCACTGCTGCAACCGTTGCCAGACTGGACCAGTCCAACCCGGAAATCTCCCTGCGCTTCCAGCCGTTCGAAAGCGAGCGCTGGTAACAATAATTTCCTACGCATTGATTTTGGCCCGCTTCGGCGCGAAAAGCGGCTTGAAACGCTGATCGCCCGAGGAGCCTATGTCATGTCCGGAATTCCCTATTTCGAGATCCATTCCTTTGCCGCTCCGGGCGAGGCCTTTACCGGCAATCCCGCCGGTGTCTGCCTGCTCGACGCCTTCCCGACCGACGACATCATGCGGGGCATCGCAGCATCCAATGCGCTCTCTGAAACCGCCTTCGTCGTCCCGCGGGGGCATGATGAATGGGATCTTCGCTGGTTCACCCCCACCGTCGAAGTGGACCTGTGCGGCCACGCCACTTTCGCAGCAGGCGCTGTCTTGCTGGAGGCCGGCCAGGTCCAGGGGGATACTGCGCGGTTCCAGACGCGCTCCGGCCGGCTCGACGTCCGCCTGGATGGCAACCAACTGGCCATGGACCTGCCCGCCATCGGGTTCAAACCGGGCCGGCACGCGCCGGCGCTGGAGGCGGCGCTTGGCCTGCAGGGAACGCCGGAGCAGGTGCTGGACGTCAATCGCATCCACGGTGCAGGGTATCAGATGTGGGTCGTGGGGGACGAGACGCTGGTGCGCAGTGCCGAGCCGGATCACGGCCTGCTGCGCAAGCTCAACACCAATGTCATCCTGACGGCACCGGGCGGTATGGGGCTGGATTTCGTGTCGCGTTTCTTTGCCCCGGCTTCGGGCGTTGACGAAGATCCGGTGACCGGTTCCGCGCACTGTACGCTGGCGCCCTACTGGGCCGCACGACTGGGCAAGACGCGGATGAAGGCCCGCCAGATCGGGCCCCGCCCCGGCGCGCTGGAGGTCAAGACACATGAAGAGCGCGTGACCCTGTATGGCCACGCGCCCCACTTCCTGTCCGGAGAGATTACACTCCCGTAGCTGTCGCTGGATCAGTAGCGATATCCACGGTGGTTGTTGTGCCGGCTGTTGCGGTAGCCGTGACGATCCCGGTATCCCCGGCGGCCGCGTTCGATGACCACGTCGATCTGGCGCAGGTCACCCCGACGCGTCTCGCGATAGAAATTGCCGTGGCGGCGATAGACAATGCCGGGTGAACCCAGGCGTCCACCTGAACCGCGTTCAATGCCATTGCGGCGCTCCCAGTGATCCGGGACATAGGTCCAGGCACGAGGCGGGCATTCGATTACACGGCGATCGCGACGGTCTTCGCGTCGATCCCAGCGCCCTTCATCATAACGTCGGTCGCGGCGGTCTTCGCGCAGATCCGGGCAGGCACGGGCATTCAGGTACCAGGTGCCGGCGGATGCGGTTCCCGAGATACCGACCGTGCCCAGACCAGCCAGAAACGCGGCTACAAGTGCGCTCTTGAAAAATGACATGGCTTACTCCTTTGCCTGAGGTGGCCGTCTCCGGCCGGTGTAGGAGCAGCTAACACCAGGGCGTCTGAGCGTGCGTTGAATGTCGGGTTCAGCTTGGGGTCATCTCGCTGAACGGATAAACTGGCCTGTGAAAGCCTTTGTTTTGCCTGATATACAAGGCAAGCTGAGCGTAGAAATCGAGGGGGAGTTTCCATGCGATCATTCTGGCTGGCAGGTCTGTCGTTCATCTTGGCGGCTACGGCACACGCTCAACCGGCAGGCGAATCTGCGGAATCGGAACACTTGTCCAGCCGCGAGCTGGGACGCTATCTGCGGACCTATACCCAGAAGCCGCAACGTCCCCAGGGCGTCTCGACCGGTCGCTATCGCGGTGTTGACACCTGCCGCTGGGCCAATGATGGCGAATGTGATGATCCGGGCATCGGCACGGGCGCCTGTACCCAGGGCACGGACTATTCCGATTGCTGGCGCATCGCGGAGGGCGTCGAGGACAATTCCTGTCGCTGGGCCAATGACAATGAGTGCGACGAGCCGGGATTTGGCACCGGCGCCTGTACCCAGGCCACCGACCTGGCCGATTGCGGGCCGATGATTGAATTGCGCTTCCGCAATGACAGCTGCGAAACCGCCTTCGATGGCGTTTGCAATGAACCCGGCATCGGCGACGGCCGCTGCGAGGACCGCACGGACCGCGCGGACTGTTTCGGCCGCGAGCGGCCCATGGGCATCAATGACCACTTTTTCGGACATGATGACCGCGTCTTCATGGACACGGCGCAATTTCCCTGGAGCGTCATCGGACAGGTCGACTTCGATGCGGGCGGAGCGTGTACGGCGACCCTGATCGGCGAAGATATCCTGATCACGGCGGGCCACTGCATCGCAAGCAATGGGGGCGCGGACTCACGCGGCGTGTTCAATACCGCCTTCAATCGTCCCGGCGGCCAGGTATCGGCCCGCGTCATCGGACACTATATGGACCCGAACTGGGATGAGCAGCGCTTCAGCTCCACCGATGATATCGACGGAACGGACTGGGCGCTCCTGCGGCTGGACCGCCCGATCGGCCGCGATCTGGGCTATGTCGGCGTACGCGCCCTGGTCGACGAGGACGGCAGCCGCCAGGCCCGCCAGCAGCAACTCCTGCAAGCCGGGTATAGCTGGGATACCGGCATGAACCTGTCGGGCAATCTGTCCTGCGAAATGACCCGCATCTATCGCGACAACACCATGGCGCATAATTGCGACACCACGCGCGGGGATAGCGGCTCTCCCTTCCTGATCCGCGAGGGCGACTCGTATTTTGTCGTCGCGACGGACAGCAATTTCCGACGCAATCCCGGCGGACCAATGATCTATATCGCCGCCCGGGCCGATCGCTGGGTTCCCATGCTCGCTGATTTCCGGGAAGGTCGGCTGGGCCAGCCTGGCAACCGGCCGCAACAGGGCGGCAAGCCCGTCAAGCAGGACGAGGACTAATCCTCGGCAAACAGTCGCTCGAGGCTGACCGCCAGCGCCTGTCGCCATCCCGCGATATCATGCCCGCCCGGATAGATCAGCAGCTCCGCGCGATAGCCTGCGTCTGACAGGGCCGTGGTCATCGCGCGGTTGGTATCCAGCATGATGTGACCCTGATTGGTCGACGTCTCAACCGTTTCCAGTGAACCGGCGGCCAGAATGAAGCGGGGCGCGTCCTCGACTGCCGGACCGACCTGGCGCTCGGGCCAGCGGGGCAATTCATCCCGCGGTGCCCAGTAGAAGGAGCCGGACAGGGAGATCACGGCGAGCACCTCGTCTGGCGCAGACAGGGCCGCGATGCTTGCCACCATGCCCCGACGCGACGCCCCCGCCAGAATGCGCGGGCCTGCCATGCCAAATTCCGCGAGAAAGTCCGGCAACTCCCGGGACAGAAACAGGATCTGGTCGGCATAGGCCTGTTCGGCACTCGCCGGATCCAGCTGATCGATCAACACGACATGCATCGGCGGCAGGTCTCCGGCATTTTGTAGACGCTGCACGATTTCCGACGCCGGTGCGCGGACGCCCCAGAGAAAACGGTCATAGATAATCAGAACCGGGTCGTTCTCTCCCGCGCCGCCGAGCGCGTATCGTTCGAGGAAGACACTGCGCCCCAGCACCTCGCTCTCCAGGGCCATGGGACGGGCATCGACACGCTCGGCCGCCGGCATGGGGACGATAGCCGGATGGCGATAGCGGGCCTCTGCCATCAACACGGCCTCGGCTGCACCGCCACGCAGATGCACCAGATTGTGGCGGTCGGTCAGCCGCCGCCATCCCTGGTCGGCGAGGCCGAGAAAGCTGTAGGCCGCCGAGACATCGCGCGGCACGTCGACAGTGCGATAATAGATCCGGGTACCGGCCAGCTGGTGCATGTCCAGAGTGAAATCGGTCAGGTAGTTCTCGACCGGCTGACGTGCCTCGCCGGCATTGATGACACTGTCCAAACGGATCGCCTCGACGCTCTGGGGCGCCTGGATGGCGAAAGTCACGCGGCGCAGGTCCGCATCTTCCGGATGGTCCTCGACAAGCGGCAGCCCGCCCGCGCGAATATTGCGCCAGACTTCATCCTCGGCATGCGGACGCACTTCAAGCGTGGCCCGCGCATCACGAATGGCCGCGACCTCGCCGGGATCGGCATCAGCCGCGCCGACCCACAGCAACAGCCCCACAACTATGACGAACACACTTTTCCTCATGAACGGCACAGTTTAGCGTTTTCCACACAAGGGGGAAGCCATGCTCGACAAGCTCATCGGACCAAATGCCACACAGAACCAGCATTATGTGCTGATCGCCTCGATCCTGCTCGGCGCGCTGTATTTCCTGGACGGGTTCGAGATCGGCCTGCCCTACCCCGCCGATGTCGTGCTCAAGGCTTCCGGCATCGTTCTGCTGGGCGCGCTGGCCTGGATGCGTGGATATCGCTGGCTGGCGGCCGGCCTGTTCCTGGGCTCGGCGGGAGATGCGTTCCTGGCCCTGCAGCCGACTGGGGACAGTATCGAAGCCATCCTGCGCTCCGAAGCCCTGCAGCAGGGATTAGGCATCGTTTCCTTCGGCCTCGGGCATATCGTCTATATCGGCCTGTTCGCAGCGATCCTGCGCCAGCGGTCCCTGGTCGGCGGCTACGGCTTCCTGGCTGCAGGCGGCCTGGCCGTGTTCGGCGCCATCATGCTGATTGCCCTGCAACCGCATTTCGGCGAGCTGCGTATCGCGGCCTCGATCTACAACGCCATCATCATGTTGATGGCGATCCTGGCCGTGATGGGACGCGCCCACCCACTCGCCGTGATCGGCGCGCTGCTCTTCGTGGTCTCTGACAGCGTCCTGGCCTGGCGCATGTTCGCCGACGCCCTGCCTTGGGGCGGGCCTGTGGTCTGGGTGACGTATTATCTGGGCCAGGCAGGGATTTGTCTGGGACTGGCGCGGGAGCGCTAGCGGGCACCGGCTGCTGACCAGCGATGAACCGGGACGAAGGCATAAAACTCCTCCAGGGGCACGGCTTTCGCGGCCATGACAGAGAGTCCTTTGCCTGGACCTCGGGAGGCGATGTCGATGTTGTGGTGGGCTGGGACCAGACCCCGGAACGCGAGAGTGCGCCGATCATATTTCTCACAAACCTTGCGCTTGCAAGGCAGATCGCCGGCATCGTTCGGGCGGAGTTGGGCCACGACGTAACCGAGATGTGCTTCTTCAGCGCGGTACTGGAGGATCTGAACCGATCGGAAATCCGGATCGCCCCTTCGCGCACATCGTTCTTTTCCACGCTTCTGGCCGCCGGACCGCAGGTCATGCTTGAAGACGCTGGGATAACCGGCATGCCCGAGGTCATTCGGCGAGTGATCGCCCGCGAACTGGGCGCTCCAGCAGGTCATGGCTTGATGGCCTATAGCTGGTGCCTGACACACGACCCCGCGCTTCGAGCACAAGTCCTCTCTGACTCCAATTATTGGGATGTTCCGCTCAATTCTGCGGTCAAGGAACAGCTCGACAAGGTAAATTCGTGACCTCAGCTCGCCCGTCGACAGGATGGCCGAGATTCCCCCGATGCCCGCGGCGCGGTCACCTTGGGATGACGGGGAATGGATAGATCATGCCTCTGGTCATTGCGGGGCTGCGTCCGCGAACAAATCCGCAATCAGTTCTGACAACGGCTATACAGGCGCCGCAAAAACAAAGCCGTCATCGTCGAACGCAGACAACCCGATTGCCATCGGCCCAGAGGTCAAACACTGCTCCGCGTATTCCGATGCTGGGAGCCCCTCGCAACTCGCGCTGAAGACCAAGATCAAAGCCTTCGTGCTCACGATATTGTCGTCCAACCGCAATTCAGCTGGCACATTGGATAAGTCTATGAGACGCACACGATATTTACCGCGATAGTGAACCCCCTCGACATCCATGCCCTCGGGCACACACCTCGACCCATCGTATTCGTGATCTACGACAATGAAGGCAGAGGCGCCTTTGCCGGACCAGTATCGAACAACCTCTTCATCGATTTTCTCGATTTCGTTCGTGGGTGCCGTACTCGGATCATCAATATCTTCAACACTCGCAGAGGGGGACAGGGGGTATGCCGAGTAGAAACACCCATACGCGGGGAGGTCGATAGTATCTGGAAAGGCGCGCCGGATAAATTTCCCTACATGGGTGTCAAAGTATTCAGACAGTGCTTTGGTCTCGACCGGAATCATGGGTCCACACTCCAGCGGGATGAGTTGGTAGAAGACAACAGACACCAATTTCTCATCTGGCGCGAGGGCGTCAGATCACAACAAGCAGTCGAGATTCCCGCATGCCCGCTGCGCGGTCACCGTGGGATGACGGGGTTGAAGGCCACATGGCTATGTTCCTCCTTTCCCTTGATGGGAAAGGTGCCCACGAAGTGGGCGGATAGGGTGCGGCCCGAAAGGGCCAAAAGAAGCGACTCTCACTCGCGCCTCCGGCGCGCACCCACTCCACCATTGCTTTGCAATGGTCCCCCTCGCCCATCAAGGGCGAGGATGAGCTGAGTAGGCACAAGCGCTAGATCACGCCTTCCGGGAGCTTCCAGTCGGGGCGGACGAAGTGGCAGGTATAGCCTTCAGGGAAACGTTCCAGATAATCCTGGTGCTCGCTTTCCGCTTCCCAGAATTCGCCCAGCGGCTGCAGCTGGGTGACGACCTTGCCGGGCCAGAGACCCGAGGCGTTCACCGCGGCAATCACCTTCTCGGCCTGCGCCTTTTGTTCGGCATCGGCATAGAAGATCACGGAGCGATACTGGCTGCCAATATCATTGCCCTGGCGGTTCAGCGTCGTCGGGTCGTGGATCTGGAAGAAGACCTCGTAGATCTCCTTCAGGCTGATCGTTTCGGGATCGAAGCGGATCTCGATGGATTCCGCATGGCCGGTCTGGCCGGTCCTGACGGTGTTATAGGTGGCATTTCGCGTGGTGCCGCCGGTATAGCCGACACGGGTGGCGATAACGCCGGGACGTTTGCGCAGCAGATCCTGCATGCCCCAGAAACATCCACCGGCCAGGGTGATCGTTTGCTCAGCCATAATGCTCTCCTCGCGCCCGCCGGCCTATCCGACGGGGTCGAAGATAGAACCGGTAACCGAATTTTCTAGTTCATCAAGCCCTGTTCAGACGCCATGGAACGCATGGCCTTCTGCAGCTTTTCAAACGCTCGGACCTCGATCTGGCGAATGCGCTCACGGCTGACGCCGTAATGCTCTGCCAGTTCTTCCAGCGTCTTGGGGTCTTCCGTCAGACGGCGTTCCTGCAGGATGTGCTGCTCGCGCTCGTTCAGCTCACCCATGGAGGCCTGCAGAAGCTGCATGCGGGTGTCGAACTCGTCGCTTTCGGCCAGCTCGTCTTCCTGGCTTTCCGCATCATCATCTGCCAGCCAGTCCTGCCACTGCCCCTCGCCTTCCGTGCCTTTCAGCGGCGCGTTGAGCGAGGCGTCCGGACCGGACAGGCGACCATTCATGGACACGACATCGTCATTGGTCACGCCCAGCTTGGTGGCAATCTCCTCGACCTGGTCCGGGCGCAGATCGCCCTCGTCCAGGGCCTGCATCTGGCTTTTCATGCGGCGAAGGTTGAAGAACAGCTTCTTCTGCGCAGCCGTCGTACCCATTTTCACCAGCGACCAGGACCGCAGGATATATTCCTGGATCGAGGCGCGGATCCACCACATGGCGTAGGTCGCCAGGCGGAAACCCTTTTCCGGGTCGAATTTCTTGACCGCCTGCATCAGGCCGACATTGCCCTCTGAAATCACTTCAGCGACCGGCAGGCCATAGCCGCGATACCCCATCGCGATCTTGGCCACCAGGCGAAGGTGAGAGGTCACCAGCTTTTCGGCGGACTTCGCATCACCGTGTTCACGCCAGGCCTTGCCGAGCATGAATTCCTCGTCCTTTTCCAGCATTGGAAAACGGCGGATCTCGGCCAGATAGCTGGACAGACCCTGTTCCGGCGAGAGCGATACTGCGAGTGCGTTAGACATAATCTACATCCTATCCCTATGCAGACGAGGCTGGCCAGAGGCCTCACCATGCCTGCTCGCAGACGTATTTGGGGAAGCGAAAGCGTGAATGCTAGGGCCTCACGCCGACGTTACCGCCATTTGAACGTACATAATGCCTATGCATCCATGCACGCCCCCGCCTGCCCTATGCATATGGGAATTCAAATTCCGCGTGCAAGGGCAGGCCCGATGTGGAGTTGACGGCTAAACGTCGTGGCGGTGCTGCGCACGGACTACCTGCAATTCCAGCCGCTTGACCTCTCGCAGGACCTGGTTGGTCAGGATCTGCTGGAACAACACACCGCGCAGGAACAGAACGATCTGGGTGACGACAACAAGACCCAGACCCCAGCGCAAGGTCATCAGCACGTCATCCGTGGCGATCAGCTCCAGCGTGATCCATACCGCCAGGGCGACAAAGACCAGCACCATGAACATGACAACGGCCATGACCCAGCCCATCGAGCCGGAGAAAATGCCCAGCGCCTGGCGGAAAAAGCCGGGCTGGGGGGCGTGGCGCCCCAGAAGCTCGCGATCCTCGGCGTCCAGCGCTTCGGTGATCAGATCATCGATATCCTTGTCAGTATTGCTCATATCAGGCTCCATCACTGGTAATTTCCAACGCGTCACGGAGTTTCCGGCGCGCGTGCATCAAACGGGTTTTCACGGTTCCCACCGGAACATCCAGGGCGAAGGCGATCTCGGTCACGCTCATCTCCTGGCGGTGGAACAGCGCCAGCGCAGAGCGCTGGTCGGGCGGCAGATCCGCCATCGCCCGGGCGACAACGCCAACATCGGCGTGGTTTTCCGCGAGGGTCTCGCCATCCATAACGTCCGGGGGTTCGGCCGCGATGGCGGCCTTTGTGTCACGGATGCGCTGTCGCTTGCGGATCGTTCCTGCACATTTGCGCGTGACGATCCGATAGGCCCAGGCGGGGAAGGCCGCCGGGTCATTGAGGCGCCCGAGGCCGCGGACAATGTCCAGCCAGGCGTCCTGCAGGACATCCTGGGCCATGTCGGCATCCCCGGAGAGGCGCCAGGCGTGGCGGGCGAGTTCGGGCTGGTAGAGGCGCGCCAGCTGGTCGAAGGCCGCGCGGTCTCCCGTTCTGGCCGCACTGACCAGATATTCCCCGAGCACGCGTTTCTTGTCGCGGCGCATGGCCTTGTTTCTCCTGACCCTGCTCAGCCGTTCACAACCGGCAGATCGATCATCACCGCATAGACGAGGACGAGCGCGGCAGCGAAGGCGATCGGCGCCAGCAGGCTCACGACCACTGGGTGCAGCTTGTCAGCCCACCAGACGGCATAGCCATGATGCCACCGGCGCGGCACCAGGAGGATGAGTACCGATGTCGCGGTTATGAAAAGGCCAATCCAATGAAAAGCGTCCGGAAAACGTGAAAGCGGCGCGGCCACGATCATGGCCAGCCCGAAGCTGAACCGCAGGGCCTGTTCCGCCACATTGATCACGGCGGTGCTGCCGGCCATGCGCAGAATGGACAAGGCCCCATCCGGAGCGAGCAGCATGAGACTTCCCACCAGCCCCATCCAGGCGGCGAAGAGAAGCACTCCGTAAATGGCGATTTGCGAGATCATGTCATCCCTCATTCCAAAACATGTATTCGGAATAAAGGTGCGCCCCGGTCGGCAACCGGTTCAATGCGACCGGTCAGTTTTCTCAGGGACCGGACCTAGCTGGCTTTCGGCACGCTGGCGAGAAGCTTCAGATAACCCCGTTCAACCAGACGGCGGGTCGCGTCATAGGCCTCGGACAATTCCTCGTAGGCCGTGCGCAAGAGGCCGAGCCGCTCGACTTCGGTCTTTTCCAGTGGCGCGCGGCTCCGGGCAGCTGACATCGCCGCATCGACCCAGGCGCTGCGGGCCTTGGACGCCGACAGGGCGAGGTTCTGGAAATCCTCGATCGTGACCGAATGAATGGTCTTCTTGATCACGGCCTGATTGGCGGCAAACACGGTATAATCAATCTGCTCCAGCTGACCGCGCAGTTTGCGCTGTTCAGCGGGGTCCTGCACCAGATCCGGCTCAAATCGGTCCGATACCTTGCGATAGCTCGACGTCACGGTCTTGGACATGCAACGCTCCTTTCGGGACAGCAGAAGACCATGCTGCCAGCAAGGGTTTAAGCAATATTGAACGGGGCAATCGGGACTAGGCCGCGCATTACCCCTCAATTGGAAAGAAAGCTTGTCCAGACACCCGCTCGATCCGTTCGCGAAACCGCCCTATCTCCTGGCTCAACACGTTCAGGGAGCACACCATGTCTGCACCAAAAATCCTCGTCCTGGCCGGCTCTGCCCGCAAGGACAGCGTCAACAAGAAACTGGCTGCCAATGCTGCGGAAATCGCCCGCGACAAGGGTGCCAGCGTCACCCATATCGATTTGGCCGACTACGAGGCGCCCCTCTATCACGGCGATGACGAGGCCGAGAACGGCATGCCGGACAGCATGAAAGCCATGCGCAAACTCCTGTCCGAACATGATGCGATGATCGTCGCCACGCCGGAATACAACGGCAACATCCCGCCCCTGCTGGTCAATACTTTCGACTGGATGTCACGCCCGGATGGTGAGGACACGGCCAACCCGTTTGCCGGCAAGCTGGCTGTTGTCATGGCCGCGTCTCCGGGCGGGCTGGGCGGTGTGCGGGTCATTCCGCGCCTGCGCGCCTTCCTCACCGATCTCGGCATGATGACCCTGCCCGGACATGCCTCGGTTCCCGGCGCCTTCCAGGCCTTTGACGCCGACGGTCGGCTGACCAATGACCGTTCGCGCGGGCAGATCGAGGGCCTCGTCGATACCCTCATCAAATTCCTCGATGGGGCGTGACCGCGGTCACACCACCTGTCGCGCCGTTTGGGATAGTCTGACCCTGCAAACTCCGCCCTGCCTGTCCTTCCCAACTGCAGGAGCCTGTCATGGGTCAGACACTCTCCGGGCCGCTGGTCTCTGCGGCCCAGACAGAATTCGAGATTATCCGCGACCAGTTCGGGTCGCGTCTGAAATCCGGCCAGCTTGATGGCTATCACTTCGAACACGGGGCCTGCATCGCCGGTCACCCGGTCGATTTTTGCTGTGAGACCGCCAAGCTACTGATTGATATCCATCCCAGCGAAGGCGCAGATCCGGCATTGCTCGACGAGCGCCGGGTGGCCGAGCTGGAAGCCGCCGGATATCTCGTGCTTCACCTGTGGGAGCAGGATTTGCGTCGCGGCCTGGACCCGCTGCTCGACTTTATCCGCCAGGCCTTGTGCTGGCGGGAACCTACCGAGGAGATACCAGCACCGGTGCGTCAGCCGGGTCATTGCTGATCCCCGCCAGCATAGCCTCACAGCACATGGAAACGACCTTAGCCTGTTAACCCTGACAGTTTCTCCCCTGTCAGGCGTAGGCATGTGCAAATCCGACTTTCTGTCGATAACATTACAACTTGTTCATTATTTGGCGTCGTCTGGGGGGACTCTCGGCCATGCGTGTTATCGCTTTTCTACTACTTGCTGCCTTGGCAGGTGCCATCGCTTTCAAAACCTATTTCGCGGCTGAAGAGCCCGCGGCCGCTCCGGTCGAAGAGACTGTCGTCGAAGAAGCTGCAGCCGAAGAGGCGCCAGCAGAAGATGCGGCCCCGGAGGAGATGCCGGAGGAGATGCCGGCCGAAGATGCCATGCCTGAAGACGCTGCTGGCGATGACGTGGCAGAGGACGCCATGTCCGAAGACGCGGGCGAAGAAGACGCCATGCCGCAAGACGACGCAACCGAGGAAGACACGGCAGCGGACGGCGAAGACGAATAGGATCGGGGCATCCTCGTCTGCTCTGGTTTTGAAGGGCGGCGGTCACAACCGCCGCCTTTTCTCTGCGCCTGGGTCCACCTGAACAAGGTTTGAGCCCGGGACGGCTTGAGCCGGGATGGCCAAGCGGATTAGCATCTGCCCCGCACTAAAACTGAGGCGGACATGATGTTACGGGCCCTTGGCATATCTCTCCTGGCCTTGCTGGCCAGCGGTACGGCACAGGCACAGCCGCTGATCCTGATTACCAATGATGACGGCTATGAAAGCCCGGACCTGCGCGCGCTCGCTACGGCATTAAACGATCAGGCCGATGTCATGATTGTTGCGCCCCAGGGCAATCGCAGCGGCAGCGCGACATCGCTGGGCAATCTGCGCGCCGAAGCAGCCTGGTCCGAATTCGCCTTTGACGGCGCCGATGTGTCCTACTGGATCGATGCCACCCCCTCGGTCGCCACCCATTGGGGTATCGTTCGGGCGGAACAGCATTATGGCCGACAGCCCGACCTGGTGATTTCCGGCATCAATGCCGGCATGAATGACGGCCAGTCGCACCATTATTCCGGCACGGTCGGCGCCGCCCGGACCGCGCGTCTCTACGGTATTTCAGCGCTCGCCGTCTCGCTCGATCGCGCCGAAGGGCGTGACCTGGAGGGCGCCGCAGAATGGGTCGCCGCCTTTGTGGCGCGCCTGCCTGAAGACGGAGAAACGCTTTTTCTCAACATCAACATGCCGGCCATCGATCTCGATGCGGACAGCCCATCGATGATCACCGAGCCGGCTGATCTGAGACTGGAAATCTTCGACCAGCGCATGGCGCCGCTGACAGTGGAAACCGAATTGCGTTCAGGCGTTGCCCGCTGGAATTATCGCGATGTCGGCGAAGCAGCCGACGGCAGCGATGTCTCGGCCATCAACGCCGGGTTGATCTCGATCACGCCGCTGACGGTGGAGCATTTCGACCCCACCCAGCCAGACCGTATCCCGCAATAAGGCCCGATAGTCTGCGCTCAGATCCGCATAAGCGCTGGCAGAGAGTGTCACCGCCGTGACAAGTGAGAGACCGGCAGAAGCGTGCATGGCGAACCCGGTTGAAGTGTTCCGGATCGGACAAAGAGCGGCGAGGAAAACAGGATTTTGCCTGGACAAATCGGCTCGATACGACCCCGTCTAGTTAGCTCATATCGACGGCGATTCAAGCAAAAATAAAAAGTAATAACGTTACAAATCCAATCAGCCACCTCGCCCGTAGAGAGAGCATCAACCCTCACTTTTCGGAGTAGTTTCCATGATGTTCAATCGTCTCCTGGCCGCCTCTGCCCTGGCCCTGATCACGGCCGCCGGCGCCTCTGCCCAGTCCTATGTGTCCGGCTCTGCCGGTTTCAGCCTGCTCAAGGACAGCGACAATGTCGGCGCCCTGACCCGCGAATTCACGACCGGTGACGGCGTCGCCGTTCCGGCCGGCACGGTACTGGCCAGCGGCACGGAGATCGGCTGGTCGACCGAGTTCGACAATGGTCTGTTCCTCGCCGGTGCCTACGGCTACCGTTTCAGCGAAAAGCTGCGCGGCGAGTTTGAGATTTCCTATGTCAGCAATGACGTGGACGGGCATGCCGATGTGACCGCAGGTGGCGGTGCGCTGGGCGGCGCGGATGCGGCTGCTCTGATCACCGGCTCAGCACCGCTCGGTGTGACGATTGCCGACCTCGTTGCGGACGGCCAGGGCGACGTGACCACGACCGCCTATGCGCTCAACCTGTACTATGATTTCGATTTTGACGATGCACCGCTGGACTTCTATGCCGGTGCCGGTGTCGGCCTGGCGGACGTGTCCGTGGACTTCTCCCCGTCCGGTGTCGTCATCATCGATGACAGCGAAACCGTATCCCTGTTCCAGTTGATGTTCGGTGCGAGTTTCCCGCTGTCTGACAAGACCGAAGCCTTTGGTGGCTATCGCTATCGCATGACCGGTGATGTCGGCACCGATGCCAGCCTGTTCCCGACTTCGCTGGACATCGAGAACAATTCCCACGTGCTGGAAGCGGGCATCCGTTTCCACTTCTAGACATTTGTCTGATCGCCCCTGCGATCCTCCCCGCAAGGCCTGGCGTTCGCGCCAGGCCTTTTTGCGTGCCCTCTCACCAGGCTCCGCCTTCAATTATTGATTTCTTGATCTGTCATTGTCAGCTTGTTGTCGGGTGTCTGTCGTGGGCGACAGGCGGTGCTGGCGCTTATCCATCGCTCCAGCAATCGAAGTGAGAGAGCCAGACGCATGGGACTGAAATCGCTGCGCCTTGAAAAAGGCTGGTCGCAGGAACAACTCGCCACCATCAGCGGGCTAAGCGAGCGCACCATCCAGCGCGCCGAACGCGGTGACATGCCCAGCCTGGAAAGCTTGCGCGCCCTGGCCGCCAGTTTCGAACTCTCCCATGCCGAATTGCGTCAACGCATCGAAACCGACATGGAGACCCCAGACATGCCTGCCAATGACACCCTCGCATCGAACACCCCGACCTCGACCCCGGCCAGCGAGCCGACCAGCCCGGTCCTCACCACAACCGCCAAGCGCCTTCTGCTGGGCGGCGCAATTTATGTGCTGGTGATCAGCTGGATGGCCCTCATGCAGGCCTTTGCCGGCTGGGATCCCGAGCTCCTGCCCGTTGTCGCCCTGACCGGCGGCGGCTTCCTGGCGACCTATGCCTTTGCCAATCTTGGCGGCTTCAGCGAGAGCGACAAGAAAGAGGACTAGCGCCCCTCTCTCGTCGGCAAGGCCCGCAGCGACGGCTGGTCGAATGCGGCCGAGCGGAGTGACCAGGAACAGGCTCGACCGGCAATCCTCGTCGGGAGACACGGATCACCCGGCACAAAAAGACCGCCAGACCCGAAAGCCTGGCGGTCCATATTCGCGGTTGCTCGGTCCGGCCTTGAACGGCCCGGATCAGGTCACCCCGATCCGCTCGCGTGAAACGCGGGACCCGTGAAATCACGTCAGAGGAAAAGGGCTGCCTTTACCGCCACACCTGATTTCGATCCAAGACCTGAACCTTTAAAACCACTGATCATCGGACCACCTCCTCTCGTCTGTTAGCGTTGAGAGAAAAGCTAGCACGACAGGGGCGAGGAGCAAGGGCAAAGCCCCCTCACCCTCGCTTCGCTCTTCCTCTCCCCGGGGGGAGAGGGATGCCTCGGAGTTATCCTTCTCCCTAGGGGGAGAAGTGCCCTTCGTAGCCTTGGCGAAGAAGGGCGATGAGGGGGAAGCACCAAAATCTCCACGATCTCGCGATCTGGAGTGAGAGGCATGCGGGAGACCGATTAAACCGGATATTTATGCAATAGCAGGGGTTAGGGACCTCCCGCACACGGGGCTGCTGTCTGTCATGTCCGAAATGACCCCGCAGGGTCGGCAGACGCGTCCCGTACATCCATGCCCGAAAAGACTGAGCTCTCGCCTCCCACGACGTGGATCGAGGGAGAGTATGGGGCAGATTTGAGCAGCGTGGATATCTTCCCCGCTCGCGGGGAAGTGGGCTCGCCGTAGCCTTGGCGAAGGCGAGGTCGAAGGGGGTGCGAACGCCAGTGAGCAAAGACCTCCGCGCTGCGCGCTCCGGCCCCTCCGTCCCTTCGGGACACCTCCCCGAGGGGGAGGATAGGATTCGCCGGCGCCTTCGCTTCTATCCTTTCCCTTGATGGGAAAGGTGGCCGCGAAGCGGACGGATAGGGTGCGGCCCGAAGGGCCTACTTTAAACCGCGCCTGCGGCGCGCACCCACTCCACCATTGCTCCGCAATGGTCCCCCTCGCCCATCAAGGGCGAGGATGGCTGATCATCACCGCAAATACCGTCACCCCGATGAAGATCGGGGCCCAGTTCGTATGGCATGGTGATGCCCGGAAGGGCGCTTTCTGGAGCGGAACCCAGCCTTATGAACTGGGTCCCTGCCTTCGCAGGGATGACGGTATACAAGACGGACAGACCTATTCCGCAGGCTGATGCAGAGCAATAACCATCTGGTGGTCCGTCTCGGTAGCAATATCGGCTTTATCGATGTGAATGTGGGCGCCAGACACATTGCGACCGACCATATCCAGCATACGCCGCGCGAGTTGGACAGCAGCAGCAGGAGTAACAGACAGCACGATCTGTTTCCCTTCCCAATCACCATCATCAACCCTGATATCGCAGAAAAGCTCGGAACCCGAACCGATCAGGTCTTGCTCGAGCGCCATCAGGTCAGATAGGAGCTGCCTCATCAATCAATAGGCTCCCGCGTCTCCCCGCTCTCGCTGAGATAAATCTCAGACCCCTTGGCCTTGAACTCCTCGGCTTTCTCCGCCATGCCGGCCTCGACCTCGTTCGGCGCACGCGCCGACCCAAACGTGTCGCGGATCTCGCGGGTGATCTCCATCGAACAGAACTTCGGCCCGCACATGGAGCAGAAGTGCGCCACCTTGTGAGCATCCTTGGGCAGGGTCTGGTCGTGGAAATCGCGGGCGGTTTCCGGGTCGAGGGCCAGGTTGAACTGGTCTTCCCAGCGGAACTCGAAGCGGGCGCGTGACAGGGCGTCGTCGCGGATCTTGGCGGCGGGGTGGCCCTTGGCCAGGTCGCCGGCGTGGGCGGCGATCTTGTAGGTGACCACACCGACTTTCACGTCATCACGGTCGGGCAGGCCCAGATGTTCCTTGGGCGTCACGTAACACAGCATCGCACAGCCGAACCAGCCGATCATCGCGGCACCGATGCCCGAGGTGATGTGGTCATAACCCGGCGCGATGTCCGTGGTCAGCGGCCCCAGCGTGTAGAAGGGCGCCTCGTGGCACTCCTTGAGCTGTTTATCCATATTCTCCTTGATCTTGTGCATGGCCACATGGCCCGGCCCTTCGATCATGACCTGGCAGCCTTTTTCCCAGGCGATCTTGGTCAGCTCGCCGAGGGTTTCCAGCTCGGCAAACTGGGCGCGGTCATTCGCATCCGCAATCGAGCCCGGACGCAGGCCATCGCCCAGCGAGAAGGAGACGTCATAGGCGCGCATGATGTCGCAAATCTCTTCGAAGTGCGTGTAGAGGAAGCTCTCCTTGTGGTGCGCCAGGCACCATTTCGCCATGATGGAGCCGCCGCGCGAGACGATGCCGGTGACCCGGTCTGCGGTCAGCGGGACGTAGGCCAGGCGCACGCCGGCATGGATGGTGAAATAGTCCACGCCCT